>OJWC01000117.1_pt1 | contig 22616 bp, 9 predicted proteins | sample 1600371 | NCBI WGS metagenome assembly OJWC01 (sample SAMN04436876, study PRJEB24849) | human gut metagenome | biome: human gut; feature: NICU; material: stool | host: Homo sapiens | place: USA: Saint Louis, MO | collected 2011-12-01 | reverse complement strand
AATACAATAATTATTTTAAAAACGAAACAATTATAATGATTAAACATAAAGCCAATTAGCCAAATTTATATAAAAAAAGATTATACGCATAAACGAGAAAAAGTAATTTTAAAAATATGAAAACGATTACATTTAGACGAATAAAAATGAATTTTTACAAATTTTAATAAAATGAGTATTTTTGTATCAAAAAAGAGTTGTATTAAATTGAATAGTGGCATATATTATAGTCTAATGAATATAAGATGATACAAGGAGTTATTACATGAGTAAAAGACAGAAAGAATTTCATGACAGCTTAGCAAACGAAAAAACAAGAGTAAGACTTTATAAATCTGGAAAAAATTGGGTAAAATCCGGAATTAAAGAAATAGAAATGTTCAAAATTATGGGGCTACCATTTATTAGTCATAGTTTAGTGAGTCAAGATAATCAAAGCATTAGTAAAAAAATGACGGGATACGGACTGAAAACTACGGCGGTTATTGGTGGTGCATTCACGGTAAATATGTTGCATGACCAGCAAGCTTTTGCGGCTTCTGATGCACCATTAACTTCTGAATTAAACACACAAAGTGAAACAGTAGGTAATCAAAACTCAACGACAATCGAAGCATCAACATCAACAGCCGATTCCACAAGTGTAACGAAAAATAGTAGTTCGGTACAAACATCAAATAGTGACACAGTCTCAAGTGAAAAGTCTGAAAAGGTCACTTCGACAACTAATAGTACAAGCAATCAACAAGAAAAATTGACATCTACATCAGAATCAACATCCTCAAAGAATACTACATCAAGTTCTGATACTAAATCTGTAGCTTCAACTTCAAGTACAGAACAACCAATTAATACATCAACAAATCAAAGTACTGCATCAAATAACACTTCACAAAGCACAACGCCATCTTCGGTCAACTTAAACAAAACTAGCACAACGTCAACTAGCACCGCACCAGTAAAACTTCGAACTTTCAGTCGCTTAGCTATGTCAACATTTGCGTCAGCAGCGACGACAACCGCAGTAACTGCTAATACAATTACAGTTAATAAAGATAACTTAAAACAATATATGACAACGTCAGGTAATGCTACCTATGATCAAAGTACCGGTATTGTGACGTTAACACAGGATGCATACAGCCAAAAAGGTGCTATTACATTAGGAACACGTATTGACTCTAATAAGAGTTTTCATTTTTCTGGAAAAGTAAATTTAGGTAACAAATATGAAGGGCATGGTAACGGCGGAGATGGTATCGGCTTTGCCTTTTCACCAGGTGTATTAGGTGAAACAGGTTTAAACGGTGCCGCAGTAGGTATCGGTGGCTTAAGTAACGCATTTGGCTTCAAATTGGATACGTATCACAATACATCTAAACCAAATTCAGCAGCAAAGGCGAATGCTGACCCATCTAATGTAGCTGGTGGAGGTGCGTTTGGTGCATTTGTAACAACAGATAGTTATGGTGTTGCGACAACGTATACATCAAGTTTAACAGCTGATAATGCTGCGAAGTTAAAAGTGCAACCTACGAACAACACGTTCCAAGATTTTGATATTAATTATAATGGTGATACAAAAGTTATGACTGTAACGTATGCAGGTCAAACATGGACACGTAATATTTCAGATTGGATTGCAAAAAGTGGTACGACCAACTTTTCATTATCAATGACAGCCTCAACAGGTGGCGCGACAAATTTACAACAAGTACAATTTGGAACATTCGAATATACAGAGTCTGCTGTTACACAAGTGAGATACGTTGATGTAACAACAGGTAAAGATATTATTCCACCAAAAACATATTCAGGAAATGTTGATCAAGTCGTGACAATCGATAATCAGCAATCTGCATTGACTGCTAAAGGATATAACTACACGTCCGTCGATAGTTCATATGCGTCAACTTATAATGATACAAATAAAACTGTAAAAATGACGAATGCTGGACAATCAGTGACATATTATTTTACTGATGTAAAAGCACCAACTGTAACTGTAGGCAATCAAACCATTGAAGTGGGTAAAACAATGAATCCTATTGTTTTGACTACAACGGATAATGGTACTGGGACTGTGACAAATACAGTTACAGGATTACCAAGCGGATTAAGTTACGATAGTGCAACGAATTCAATCATTGGGACACCAACAAAAATTGGTCAATCAACAGTGACAGTTGTGTCTACTGACCAAGCAAATAACAAATCGACGACAACTTTTACAATAAATGTTGTGGATACGACAGCACCAACAGTGACGCCAATAGGAGATCAATCATCAGAAGTTTTTTCTCCAATATCACCGATTAAAATTGCTACTCAGGACAATAGTGGTAATGCAGTAACAAATACAGTCACAGGATTGCCGTCTGGATTAACATTCGATAGCACAAATAATACTATTAGTGGTACACCAACAAACATTGGTACAAGTACTATTACAATCGTTTCTACAGATGCGAGTGGTAACAAAACGACAACAACTTTTAAATATGAAGTAACAAGAAATAGCATGAGTGATTCCGTATCAACATCAGGAAGTACACAACAATCCCAAAGTGTCTCAACAAGTAAAGCTGACTCACAAAGTGCATCAACGAGTACATCAGGATCGATTGTGGTATCTACATCAGCTAGTACCTCGAAATCGACAAGTGTAAGCCTATCTGATTCTGTGAGTGCATCTAAGTCATTAAGCACATCTGAAAGTAATAGTGTATCAAGCTCAACAAGCACAAGTTTAGTGAATTCACAAAGTGTATCATCAAGCATGTCGGATTCAGCTAGTAAATCAACATCATTAAGCGATTCTATTTCAAACTCTAGCAGTACTGAAAAATCCGAAAGTCTATCAACAAGTACATCTGATTCATTGCGTACATCAACATCACTCAGTGACTCATTAAGTATGAGTACATCAGGAAGCTTGTCTAAGTCACAAAGCTTATCAACGAGTATATCAGGGTCGTCTAGTACATCAGCATCATTAAGTGACAGTACATCGAATGCAATTAGTACATCAACATCATTGAGCGAGTCAGCTAGCACCTCGGACTCTATCAGTATTTCAAATAGCATAGCCAACTCTCAAAGTGCGTCAACAAGCAAATCAGATTCACAAAGTACATCAATATCATTAAGTACAAGTGATTCAAAATCGATGAGTACATCAGAATCATTGAGCGATTCGACGAGCACAAGTGGTTCTGTTTCTGGATCACTAAGCATAGCAGCATCACAAAGTGTCTCAACAAGTACATCAGACTCGATGAGTACTTCAGAGATAGTAAGTGACTCTATCAGTACAAGTGGGTCATTATCTGCATCAGACAGTAAATCAATGTCTGTAAGTAGTTCAATGAGCACGTCTCAGTCAGGTAGTACATCAGAATCATTAAGTGATTCACAAAGTACATCTGATTCTGATAGTAAGTCGTTATCACTAAGTACTAGTCAATCAGGTTCAACAAGTACATCAACGTCGACAAGTGCTTCAGTACGTACTTCGGAATCACAAAGTACGTCTGGTTCAATGAGTGCAAGTCAATCCGATTCAATGAGCATATCAACGTCGTTTAGTGATTCAACGAGTGATAGCAAATCAGCTTCAACTGCATCAAGTGAATCAATATCACAAAGTGCTTCTACGAGCACATCTGGTTCGGTAAGTACTTCGACATCGTTAAGTACAAGTAATTCAGAACGTACATCAACATCTATGAGTGATTCCACAAGCTTAAGTACATCAGAGTCTGATTCAATAAGTGAATCAACGTCAACGAGCGACTCTATAAGTGAAGCAATATCTGCTTCAGAGAGCACGTCTATATCATTAAGTGAATCAAATAGTACTAGCGATTCAGAATCACAAAGTGCATCTGCCTTTTTAAGTGAATCATTAAGTGAAAGTACGTCTGAATCAACATCAGAGTCAGTGAGTAGTTCGACAAGTGAGAGTACGTCATTATCAGACAGTACATCAGAATCTGGTAGCACATCAACATCATTAAGTGATTCCACAAGTGATAGTAAGTCTGATTCATTAAGTACATCAATGTCGACAAGTGATTCAATCAGTACAAGTAAATCTGATTCCATTAGTACATCCACATCATTAAGTGGTTCTACAAGTGAAAGTGAATCCGACTCAACATCATCAAGTGAAAGTAAATCCGATTCAACATCAATGAGCATAAGTATGTCTCAATCAACATCAGGAAGTACAAGTACGTCAACGAGTACAAGTTTGTCTGAATCAACGAGTACGTCATTGTCACTAAGTGCATCAATGAATCAAAGCGGAGTAGACTCAAACTCAGCAAGCCAAAGTGCCTCAAACTCAACAAGTACAAGCACGAGCGAATCCGATTCACAAAGCACATCATCATATACAAGTCAGTCAACAAGCCAAAGTGAATCCACATCGACATCAACGTCACTAAGCGATTCAACAAGTATATCTAAAAGTACGAGTCAATCAGGTTCGGTAAGCACATCAGCGTCATTAAGTGGTTCAGAGAGTGAATCTGATTCACAAAGTATCTCAACAAGTGCAAGTGAATCAACATCAGAAAGTGCGTCAACATTACTCAGTGACTCAACAAGTACAAGTAACTCAGGATCAGCAAGTACGTCAACATCGCTCAGTAACTCAGCAAGCGCAAGTGAATCCGATTCGTCGTCAACATCTTTAAGTGATTCAACATCTGCGTCAATGCAAAGCAGTGAATCCGATTCACAAAGCACATCAGCATCATTAAGTGATTCGCTAAGTACATCAACTTCAAACCGCATGTCGACCATTGCAAGTTTATCAACATCGGTAAGTACATCAGAATCTGGCTCAACATCAGAAAGTACAAGTGAATCCGATTCAACATCAACATCATTAAGCGATTCACAAAGCACATCAAGAAGTACAAGTGCATCTGGATCAGCAAGTACATCAACATCAACAAGTGACTCTCGTAGTACATCAGCTTCAACTAGTACTTCGATGCGTACAAGTACAAGTGATTCACAAAGTATGTCGCTTTCAACAAGTACATCAACAAGTATGAGTGATTCAACGTCATTATCTGATAGTGTTAGTGATTCAACATCAGACTCAACAAGTGCGAGTACATCTGGTTCGATGAGTGTGTCTATATCGTTAAGTGATTCGACAAGCACATCAACATCGGCTAGTGAAGTAATGAGCGCAAGCATATCTGATTCACAAAGTATGTCAGAATCTGTAAATGATTCAGAAAGTGTAAGCGAATCTAATTCTGAAAGTGACTCAAAATCGATGAGTGGTTCAACAAGCGTAAGTGATTCTGGCTCATTGAGCGTCTCAACGTCATTAAGAAAATCAGAAAGTGTAAGCGAGTCTAGTTCATTGAGTGGCTCACAATCGATGAGCGATTCAGTAAGCACAAGCGATTCGTCATCATTAAGTGTATCGACGTCACTAAGAAGTTCGGAAAGCGTGAGTGAATCTGATTCATTAAGTGATTCAAAATCGACAAGTGGTTCGACTTCAACAAGTACATCTGGTTCATTGAGTACCTCAACATCATTAAGTGGTTCAGAAAGCGTAAGCGAGTCTACCTCGCTAAGTGATTCAATATCAATGAGTGATTCTACTAGTACAAGTGACTCCGACTCATTAAGTGGATCAATATCTTTAAGTGGTTCCACAAGTCTTAGCACTTCGGATTCATTAAGTGATTCAAAATCATTGAGTAGCTCGCAAAGTATGAGTGGATCAGAATCAACGTCAACAAGTGTGAGCGATTCGCAGTCAAGCTCAACAAGTAATAGTCAATTTGACTCTATGAGCATCAGTGCATCAGAAAGCGACTCAATGTCTACAAGTGATTCGTCTAGCATCAGTGGATCAAATTCAACGAGTACATCACTTTCAACATCTGACTCAATGAGCGGAAGCGTATCAGTTTCAACATCGACAAGTTTAAGTGACTCAATATCAGGTTCAACAAGTTTAAGTGACTCGAGCTCAACAAGCACATCTACATCATTAAGTGATTCAATGTCACAAAGCCAGTCAACAAGTACAAGTGCATCTGGTTCCTTAAGTACATCGATATCAACATCAATGTCAATGAGTGCTAGTACATCGTCATCACAAAGCACATCGGTGTCGACATCATTATCAACATCAGACAGTATCAGTGATTCTACTTCAATAAGTATCAGTGGTTCACAAAGTACAGTAGAATCAGAATCTACAAGTGATTCAACTTCTATCAGTGACTCAGAATCATTGAGTACATCAGATTCAGACTCGACATCGACAAGTACATCGGACTCAACAAGTGGTTCAACTTCAACAAGCATATCTGAATCATTAAGTACGTCTGGTTCAGGTTCAACGAGCGTATCTGACTCAACATCAATGAGTGAATCCGATTCAACAAGTGTTTCAATGTCACAAAGTATGTCCGGTTCAACGTACAACTCGACTTCAGTGAGCGACTCAGAATCAGTGTCAACAAGCACATCAACGTCATTGAGCACATCCGATTCGACAAGCACATCCGAATCACTGAGTACATCTATGTCTGGTTCACAAAGCATTTCTGACTCGACATCAACAAGTATGTCCGGCTCAACAAGTACATCTGAATCTAACTCAATGCATCCGTCAGACTCAATGAGTATGCATCATACTCACAGCACGAGCACATCTCGCTTATCAAGTGAAGCAACAACGAGCACGAGTGAATCTCAGTCTACATTAAGTGCAACATCTGAAGTGACTAAACATAATGGCACGCCAGCACAAAGTGAAAAAAGATTGCCAGATACAGGTGACTCAATAAAACAAAATGGATTACTAGGTGGCGTTATGACATTATTAGTTGGTTTAGGTTTAATGAAGAGAAAGAAAAAGAAAGATGAAAATGATCAAGATGATTCTCAAGCATAAATTGAATTTATAGCTGGCTAAAATTAAAAAGACTGAGGCACCAATCACTAGAAAAATCGATATAGGATTTTAATAATTAGTGATGAACCCTTAGTCTTTTTAATGTTTTTGATATAAAAGAGGTGCAACATGTTAAAACTTTTACAACAATACGAATATAAAATTATATATAAACGTATGCTATACACATGTTTTATCTTGTTTATTTACATATTAGGCACAAACATTTCCATCGTTTCCTATAACGATATGCAAGTAAAACATGAGTCATTTTTTAAAATAGCTATTTCTAATATGGGTGGAGACGTTAATACTTTAAACATTTTCACTTTAGGATTAGGTCCGTGGTTAACATCAATGATTATCTTGATGCTGATTTCTTATCGGAATATGGATAAATACATGAAACAAACAAGTCTTGAGAAGCATTATAAAGAGCGCATCTTAACATTAATTTTAAGTGTTATTCAAAGTTATTTTGTGATTCATGAATATGTTTCGAAAGAACGTGTTCATCAAGACAATATTTACTTAACAATATTGATTTTGGTTACTGGAACGATGTTATTAGTTTGGTTAGCTGACAAAAATAGTCGTTACGGCATTGCAGGACCAATGCCGATTGTAATGGTTAGCATTATTAAATCAATGATGCATCAAAAAATGGAATATATAGATGCAAGTCATATTGTGATTGCGTTGTTAATCATCCTTGTGATAATCACATTGTTTATCTTATTATTTATTGAATTAGTAGAAGTGAGAATACCATATATCGATTTAATGAACGTTTCCGCAACAAATATGAAATCTTATTTATCTTGGAAAGTTAACCCTGCAGGCAGTATTACTTTAATGATGAGCATTTCAGCTTTTGTTTTCTTAAAAAGTGGCATTCATTTTATTTTATCTATGTTTAATAAAAGCATATCAGATGACATGCCAATGCTGACATTTGATAGTCCAATTGGTATTTCGGTGTATTTAGTGATTCAAATGTTATTGGGTTATTTTTTATCGAGATTTTTAATCAATACTAAACAAAAATCCAAAGATTTCTTAAAGAGTGGCAATTATTTTTCAGGAGTTAAACCTGGTAAGGATACAGAACGTTATTTAAATTATCAAGCACGACGCGTATGTTGGTTTGGATCGGCATTAGTTACAATCATTATTGGTATACCGCTTTATTTCACATTGTTTGTACCGCATTTATCTACTGAAATTTATTTCTCAGTACAACTAATTGTATTAGTTTACATCAGTATTAATATTGCAGAAACAATTCGTACATATTTATATTTTGATAAATATAAGCCATTTTTAAGCCAGTATTGGTAAGGAGGTAATTATGAAATACTTTATTCCAGCTTGGTACGATGACCAACGATGGTGGCAAGACACGACTGTGCCGTATTATCAACTACAAAATAAGACGGAATTTGACGATATGATTAGTTTAATGGGAATGCACCTTGAAAATGACTTAGATTATCAACTGATTGTTCTCAATCATGCACCAAATTTAAGAACATTTTTACATCGATATGACTTATATGAGACAAAGTATTCGTCTGTGTTTGATGAAATTCAAGGATTCAGCCACCATGCGCCACAAGCGATTAATTATCATCACTTAAAATGGCCGGATGATGTTGAGTTTGTGTACACACCGTATTTATTAAAATGTGTGACGAGTGAACAGACCTATACAAATATTTATTTTAGTCAAGAAGGGTATTCAATTTGGTTTGAAGAATTTGAAAGAGATCAGTTACAACGGCGTTATATTTTTGATGACAGAGGTTATTTATCAGCGATACGTTATTTTGATGATCAGGGAGAGGCTTCTTACCAAGAATATTTAACGATTAATGGAGATTGTGTACTTCATGAAGATTTGAAAAATGGCAGAGTCACTGTTTCAAAAAGATATCAACATCACTATCAACAAACAGAATATAACAATATGGCTCAACTAATTGAAGAAAAATTTCAAGCAATGATTGCACAACAAATACATGAAGATGATCATGTGATTGTGGCTTCAGATGCTAGGCACAATCGACAAATAGCCAATCATATTCCAGCGAAATCATTAAGTTATTCATTTTTTAAAAATAGAAATGAAACTGTGTCAGATGAGGAATATCAATCTATCGTAAAGAATGCCCATTTAATTGTTGATAGTGTGCAACTAGAACGTGATTTAATTAGTCATCAAGAGAAGTATCAGCGGGAGAATACAATGATTCGAATCACACCATTTGAAACGAGACAATCACCTAATATAAGTAGTCAATTGATGGAAACATTTATAGGTGTATGGATAGATGGTATGAGTGACGCTGATTTGCAACAAATGATGCAACGACTTGTGGATTATATCGCACAGGAAGATTATTACCGTTTAATTTTATTATCGCGCCATCAAAATGACATACCGATGTGGCTTCGTGAATGTATTACGTCGGTAAATGAGGAATACCAAGCTAAACAGAATGCGGATGTTAATGTTTCAGCATTAATGACACCTGAAGATCAAGATGACATCATTGCTGTTAAGACGATACATGCTGAACATGATGTTGTAGAAGCATTGCGGACGTTGCGACTTGTGATAGATATGTCAAAAGAACCTGACTTGTATTTACAAATTAGTGCAATTAGCGCTGGGATTCCACAAATTAATGGTCAACAAACAGATTACGTCTCTGATTATGACAATGGCCGTATTATAAATACAGTTGATGAATTAGATGATGCGTTAAATTATTATTTATTTTATTTGAAAAATTGGAATTATGCGTACGCCTATTCTTTAAAATTAATAGATGCATATGCTTCTAAGAATATTATTAATCAGCTCGATGAGTTAATAGAAGGTGAAAATGATGCCACGTAAATTTAGAGTTTTGCAAATTGGAGGAGACGATTTAGAACCTATTTTTCAACACAAAAAAGGTGTGAGTTGGGATTACTTCGATATTGGATTGTTTGAATTTGATAGTGGTTATGTAGAGGCTATTGAAGCGATTGTTGAAGCAGAAGGGCGCTTTGATTTTATCTATATTCAAGCACCATACTCGGAGACATTAACGAATTTATTACAAATGATAAGTGAACCATACAATACGTATGTTGATGAATCATTTTGGTCAGTTGAATATGAACAAGACGAAAATGTCCAAAAATACGTTGTTCAACCATTACATTACCGGAATATTGAAGAACGTAATAATAAATTAGAGGCAGTTAGCTTCTCAGGACAGTATGGAGATAAGGTTTCTCCTAAGTTAGCACTTGTGCATCCGAATTTTAAAGGAGATGTCGTTTACCAAGGTAATTCAGAGCTCACATTGAGTGGAGAATTTGGAAAAGAATTTAAACCTATCGCATCTTGGCAAAATAATCTCGTTTACGATAAAGATAAAGTCATTCAAATATGGCCAGAATTTGATATTGATGGTGCGGTCGAGTTGCAATATACATTTAGATTGATTCAGACTGGCGCTGATGGTGCATTAATTGAACAAATCGTATTGACTGATGATATGTTAGACAGTCCTTTAGAGATACCTACGAAACCATTTGATGCTTATATAAGTGTAACTGTTAAGGCGCGTGGCAACGGAACGGTACATTTAGGACCTATACACAAACGATGGTCTAGATTAGATATGGGTCAATTTTTACTCGGTGGTAGTCGTTTCGTAGATAGTCAACGACAGGAATTTATTTATTATTTCCACCCTGGTGATATGAAACCGCCACTAAACGTATATTTTAGTGGTTATCGAACAGCGGAAGGTTTCGAAGGATATTATATGATGAAACGTATGAATGCACCGTTTTTACTTATCGGCGATCCTCGTGTTGAAGGTGGTAGTTTTTATATCGGTTCATCTGAATATGAACAAGGTATTATCAATGTTATTGACGAGACATTAGAAAAGCTGAATTTTAAATCACATGAATTAATATTATCTGGTTTATCTATGGGTTCATTTGGTGCCTTGTATTATGGTGCTCAGTTAAATCCTCAGGCAATTATTGTTGGTAAACCACTTGTTAATATTGGAACGATTGCTGAACATATGCGATTAATTAGACCAGAAGAGTTCGGTACAGCATTAGACGTCCTGGTGTCTAATGAAGGTGATACATCTCAAGCGTCGATACAGGCATTAAATCAAAAATTTTGGCAAACATTTCAAAAGAAATCATTGTCACAAACTGTTTTTGCCATAGCATATATGCAACATGATGATTATGATCCACATGCATTTCAAGAGCTATTACCTGTATTGACAGCACACCAAGCAAGAGTGATGAATCGCAGTATTCCTGGGCGACATAATGATGATTCACCTACCATTGCAAGTTGGTTTGTTAATTTTTACAACATTATTTTGGAAGACAAGTTTGGGAGAGTTCAACATGCTGAAAAACAAAACATTTAAAGTTACTTGGAATTATATTTCACAAACTACATTTATGTATGGCTCTAAAGTATCATTTTCAAATGGTGAAGTGACTTTTATAAATCCTTTGATGCCCTCTGGATTACCGATTCATGAGTGGTTGATGTTAAAGCAATTTTCAAAATATAAAAGTGCGCCAAGTTTACCAATTTTGCGTAGAGGACAGCATTATAAATTGCATTTTGATTTTGATGCAACGCCTGCTGGTTCAGTGTATTTTATCATCATTTTTTATAATAAAAATGGCACAAAACTAAGTACTGAGATTGTAAAGTCAAATAGTATTACGATTCAATATCCTGATGAAGCCTATGCTTATAAAATAAAAATGATGAATGCAGCATCGACGAGTCTTATATTTAGATGTTTAACAATCACAGAGATGACGCATCAAGATGATTTAGAGTATAAAAGCATGCGGGTGACGAAGATAGGCGATGACCAATATGGAAATGATATGATCAATGTCATTATTGCAGAACCATCTGACACCTATCCAACTATTTCGAATGATTTTTTGAAACTGTTTGGTCATGTTTGGCTCGTTGAACGTTGGATGGACGACAATATCGAGGGAAATATTAAGCAACTAAAGAATGATTTGCAAAGTCAAGATACCCTAAAGGCTATTAATTTGATTAGTTATGGGTCAAAGTCAAATGTTTTTGCAACTTATGTCGCTCAGCATTTGGGTTGCAAAGTGTATCGTACAAGCCATGAAGATGATGATTTAAAAGAATGGCTTACAGAACATGTCCCAGGAAATCATGAACTAAAAGATACAAATGTCGAGGTTTATTTTAAAGAAGAGCAAGACAAACATCTAAATTATATGTCACGTTTAATGAATCCAGTACGATTTTTAGATTACTTAGATGTATCGAAACTGAATGGTGGGGAAGTAAATGAAACATAAACTAGATGTTACGATAAACGAATTAAGACTAAAGTCGATTAGAAAAATAGTGAAACGCATCAATACATGGAGCGATGAAGTTAAATCATATTCTGATGATGCGTTAAAACAAAAGACAATAGAATTTAAAAAACGTTTAGCATCAGGAGTTGATACACTAGATACATTGTTACCTGAAGCTTATGCAGTGGCACGTGAAGCGAGCTGGAGAGTATTAGGTATGTATCCTAAAGAAGTTCAGTTAATCGGAGCGATTGTAATGCATGAAGGTAACATTGCGGAGATGCAAACAGGCGAAGGTAAAACATTAACGGCAACGATGCCTTTATATTTAAATGCTCTTTCGGGAAAAGGAACATATTTAATTACAACGAATGATTATTTAGCGAAGCGTGATTTTGAAGAGATGCAACCATTATATGAATGGCTAGGTTTAACTGCTTCATTAGGTTTTGTTGATATTGTGGATTATGAGTATCAAAAAGGGGGAAAACGTAATATATATGAACATGATATTATATATACAACTAATGGACGTCTCGGTTTTGATTATTTAATTGATAATTTGGCTGATAGTGCGGAAGGGAAATTTTTACCACAATTAAATTACGGTATTATTGATGAAGTGGATTCAATCATTTTAGATGCTGCTCAAACACCATTAGTTATTTCGGGTGCACCAAGATTACAATCAAATCTATTTCATATTGTGAAAGAGTTTGTAGATACATTGATTGAAGACGTGCATTTTAAAATGAAGAAGACCAAAAAAGAAATATGGCTGTTAAATCAAGGTATTGAAGCGGCACAATCATACTTTAATGTTGAAGATTTATATAGCGAACAAGCGATGGTCCTAGTGCGTAATATTAATTTAGCACTGCGCGCGCAATATTTGTTTGAATCTAATGTCGATTACTTTGTATATAATGGTGATATTGTTTTAATTGACCGTATTACAGGTCGTATGTTACCGGGAACTAAGTTGCAAGCTGGACTTCACCAAGCTATTGAAGCGAAAGAAGGTATGGAGGTTTCAACAGATAAAAGTGTTATGGCAACAATTACCTTCCAGAATTTATTTAAACTTTTTGAATCATTTTCAGGTATGACAGCTACAGGAAAATTAGGCGAATCAGAGTTCTTTGATTTGTATTCAAAAATAGTCGTACAAGTACCAACTGATAAAGCGATTCAACGTATCGATGAACCAGATAAAGTGTTTCGTTCAGTTGATGAGAAAAACATCGCGATGATTCATGATATAGTTGAACTTCATGAAACGGGGCGACCGGTTTTACTCATAACGAGAACTGCTGAAGCGGCTGAATACTTTTCGAAAGTATTATTCCAAATGGATATTCCTAATAATTTACTCATTGCGCAAAATGTTGCAAAAGAAGCGCAGATGATAGCTGAAGCAGGGCAAATTGGTTCCATGACTGTTGCGACTAGTATGGCAGGTCGAGGCACAGATATTAAACTTGGTGAAGGTGTCGAAGCATTAGGTGGATTAGCTGTTATTATTCATGAACATATGGAAAATAGCCGTGTAGACAGGCAATTACGTGGTCGTTCTGGTAGACAAGGGGATCCGGGATCATCTTGTATATATATTTCACTAGATGATTATTTAGTTAAGCGATGGAGCGATAGTAATTTAGCGGAAAATAATCAATTATATTCATTAGATGCACAACGATTATCGCAAAGTAATTTGTTTAATCGCAAAGTTAAGCAAATTGTAGTTAAAGCGCAGCGTATCTCGGAAGAACAAGGGGTTAAAGCTCGTGAAATGGCTAATGAATTTGAAAAAAGCATTAGTATACAGCGAGATCTTGTATACGAGGAACGCAATCGAGTTTTAGAAATAGATGATGCTGAGAATCAAGATTTTAAAGCGTTAGCTAAAGATGTATTTGAAATGTTTGTAAATGAGGAAAAGGTGCTAACAAAATCGCGTGTTGTCGAGTATATTTATCAAAATTTAAGTTTCCAATTTAATAAAGATGTGGCTTGTGTTAATTTTAAAGATAAGCAAGCAGTAGTGACATTTTTATTAGAGCAATTTGAAAAGCAATTAGCTTTGAATCGTAAAAACATGCAAAGTGCATATTATTATAATATTTTCGTTCAAAAAGTCTTTTTGAAAGCAATTGATTCATGTTGGTTAGAACAAGTCGACTATTTACAACAATTAAAAGCAAGCGTTAATCAACGACAAAATGGGCAACGTAACGCTATTTTTGAATACCATAGAGTTGCCTTAGATTCATTTGAAGTTATGACACGAAATATCAAAAAAAGAATGGTGAAAAATATTTGTCAAAGCATGATTACATTTGATAAAGAGGGTATGCCAGTTATACATTTTCCATAAATGAAAAGGGGTAGCGCATGACAATATATAATATAAACTTTGGTATAGGCTGGGCGAGTAGCGGTGTTGAATATGCACAAGCTTACCGTGCTAAATTATTGAGACGTACAAATCAAGACACTAAATTTGTGTTTTTAGATTTTATACAGTCAGAGAACATACAGACATTAACGCAAAACATTGGGTTTAAAGATCAAGAAGTTATTTGGTTGTATCAGTATTTTAGTGATATTTCTATAGCACCAACAACGTACACGTTAGATGACATTGAACGTGAGCTTGGTCATGAAATTAGTTTTAGAGAAAGAAATGGTAAGATAGTCCGTCTATATTTTAATGGGAAATCATCATTTGTAACATGTTATCTACAAAATGAACAAAAAGATGTTGTGGATCGTGCAGAATTTGTAATTAATAGTATGTTAGTACGTAAAGATTTTTATAGTTATACGCGTATATTTTCTGAGTATTATGCACCAGCTGATAATAAAGCGAAATTATATATGCGACAATTCTATAATGAAGATGGTTCCATCGCTTATAACGAATATATTGATGGAGACAGCTCTATATATGTGTTTGAAGATGCGGTGTTGTATAACAAAACCGAATTTATTGCATACTTTTTACAACGATTGAATTTAACCCGAGACGATATTGTCAAATTAGACCGCGCTTCTGATATTGGTCAGGCTGTTTTGCAGCATAAAGGTGATAGTAAAGTTGGTGTTGTGATTCATGCTGATCATTATAGTAATAATATGATGAGCGAGCAGCATATACTATGGAACAATTATTATGAATATCAATTTTCAAAAGCTAAATACATTGATTTCTTTATTACAGCAACAGATATTCAAAATCATATGGTTTGTCGACAATTTGAGCAATATCAAGGTTATCGCCCACGTGTTTATACTATTCCTGTGGGAAGCATTGATGCATTATCATATCCAACATTATCAAGAAAGCCATATGCGATGATTAGTGCATCTCGTTTAGCGAATGAGAAACATATTGATTGGCTTGTCAAAGCGGTTATCGTGGCTAAACGACAAGTGCCAGAATTAACATTTGATATTTATGGAGAAGGTAGCGAGAAGACGCGACTGCGTAAAATTATTGATACACACCGCGCACAAGATTATATTCGTTTACTAGGGCATGTTAAACTTGATGAAATTTATAATGATTATGAGTTATTTCTTTCTGCATCAACTAGCGAAGGTTTTGGGTTAACACTAATGGAAGCGGTAGGCTCAGGACTAGGTATGATTGGATTAAATGTGAATTATGGTAACCCAACCTTTATTCGAGATGGGGAAAATGGCTACTTGGTACCTTTTGATACCGACGAAGATAGTGTGGATGATGTTATCGCAAAACTAGCTCATGCCATTGTAATGTATTTTAACAATGGTCCCCAGACACCACATGACATCTCTTATGAAGTGGCACAGCAATTTATGACTCAAGATATTATTTTAAAATGGGAAACATTAGTTCAAGAGGTGCTACATGATTAAATTATTTGATTACTTTAACGATCATTCACGAAAGTTATATGAGTCTTTTAAAGCCAGTAAGTTGGAAGAAGATTTAACAATTGTACTCAATGACAATGGCTTTTTACCGGACGATGTTATATCACCGTATCAATTTTTTGCAGATAATCATAATACAGAAAATATGAAACCACGATTTTTTAATCAGGTTACTGTACCAGCTTTTTGGGAAATTAAAGGTAACAACAATTCGGCTACAATTAATGATATGGGACGTCTACGAGGCAAAATATTTTATCAAAGTGGAGAGCGCCCTAGAATTGTTAGTCGTGTCGAATGGTTTGATGACCAACAACGTGTCCGATTTGTCGATTATTATTCTAAGAATGGTATTAAATTTGCACAAACTGTTTACGATTTAAATCGTAAAGCGATCTTGAAGAAATATATGACAGCAGAAGGTAAAGAAGTGATTTATGAAAATTTTGTAACATCTGATGTCATATTGGATTGGCAAGGGAAGTCTTACTTTTTCCCTTCAAAGCTCGCATTCGTATTATTTTTTATCAAGCAACTTGAAATTACGGAACATCATTTCGTTATTAACTCACTAGCCCTACCATTTTCAGTGTTATATAATTTGCCATCAAAAGGTAGTGATGTTTTGGTATGGCAAGAACACTGTAATGGTAATGTCCCGGGAAATATGCAATTGATGTGTAAAGGTGATATGAAACGATATTGTAATATTATTATTCCAGATAAAAACGAATATGAAACGATGCTCAATATAGCAGACGCAAAGGTTCAATCTCGTATTTTACAAGGCGGATATCTATATAACTATCGTAGTCGTAATAGATATACTAAAGAAATTGTAATATTAACTAACTCGGATCAACTTCGTAACATCAAGGTATTGGTTGAAACTTTACCAGATTTTAAGTTTCACATCGCTGCTATTACAGAGATGTCTGATAAGCTAATGCAACTTGATCAATATGCTAATGTGCATTTATACCCATCTATTAATATTGACAGGGTAAATGAACTATACCAGTTATGTGATATTTATCTTGATATCAATGAGGGTAATGAAATTTTAAATGCGGTGGAACAAGCGTTTGACTATGAGTTGTTGATTTTAGGTTATCGTCAAACCGCACACCATGCTAAAGTAACATTATCAGAGCACTTATTTGAGCATAATGATGAGATAACAATGGAAAGTAAAGACCAATTAATACAAATGTTAGAGAGTTTGAAAGATCAACAACAGTTTCGAGATGCTTTATTAGCACAAAAAGCACATGCACACGAAATCTCGCGTGAACAATTCGAGCAAGTTTTTAAACAGGCGCTCGAAAGCTAAAAAGAAAAAGCAGTCTAAAATAAAACATCATTTAATATAAAAGATTTGACGTAATATGATGTTAGCGACATGGACAATATGATATTACGTCATGCTTTTTTGTTTACTTAAATATAAGCTAAGTAATAAGTGGATAATTACTAACAACAATAACTAGATAGATAAGTGTAAATTTCTTGTAAACAGGTATATAATAGTATGTAATTCTTTGAAGGAAGTAAGTGAGAAAGGAGTATGTTGATGGCTAAATATCGAGGGAAATCGTTTCAATTATATGTAAAGTTATCGTGTTCGACAATGATGGCGACAAGTATCATTTTAACGAATATCTTGCCGTACGATGCCCAAGCTGCATCTGAAAAGGATACTGAAATTTCAAAAGAGATATTATCTAAGCAAGATTTATTAGACAAAGTTGACAAAGCAATTCGTCAAATTGAGCAATTAAAACAGTTATCGGCTTCATCTAAAGCACATTATAAAGCACAACTAAATGAAGCGAAAACAGCATCGCAAATAGATGAAATCATAAAACGAGCTAATGAGTTGGATAGCAAAGACAATAAAAGTTCTCACACTGAAATGAACGGTCAAAGTGATATAGACAGTAAATTAGATCAATTGCTTAAAGATTTAAATGAGGTTTCTTCAAATGTTGATAGGGGTCAACAAAGTGGCGAGGACGATCTTAATGCAATGAAAAATGATATGTCACAAACGGCTACAACAAAACATGGAGAAAAAGATGATAAAAATGATGAAGCAATGGTAAATAAGGCGTTAGAAGACCTAGACCATTTGAATCAGCAAATACACAAATCGAAAGATGCATTGAAAGATGCATCGAAAGATCCAGCAGTGTCTACAACAGATAGTAATCATGAAGTAGCTAAAACGCCAAATAATGATGGTTCTGGACATGTTGTGTTAAATAAATTCCTTTCAAATGAAGAGAATCAAAGCCATAGTAATCGACTCACTGATAAATTACAAGGAAGCGATAAAATTAATCATGCTATGATTGAAAAATTGGCTAAAAGTAATGCCTCAACGCAACATTACACATATCATAAACTGAATACGTTACAATCTTTAGATCAACGTATTGCAAATACGCAACTTCCTAAAAATCAAAAATCAGACTTAATGAGCGAAGTAAATAAGACGAAAGAGCGTATAAAAAGTCAACGAAATATTATTTTGGAAGAACTTGCACGTACTGATGATAAAAAGTATGCTACACAAAGCATTTTAGAAAGTATATTTAATAAAGACGAGGCAGATAAAATTCTAAAAGATATACGTGTTGATGGTAAAACGGATCAACAAATTGCAGATCAAATTACTCGTCATATTGATCAACTATCTCTGACAACGAGTGATGATTTATTAACGTCATTGATTGATCAATCACAAGATAAGTCGCTATTGATTTCTCAAATTTTACAAACGAAATTAGGAAAAGCTGAAGCAGATAAATTGGCTAAAGATTGGACGAATAAAGGATTATCAAATCGCCAAATCGTTGACCAATTGAAGAAACATTTTGCATCAACTGGCGACACGTCTTCAGATGATATATTAAAAGCAATTTTGAATAATGCCAAAGATAAAAAACAAGCAATTGAAACGATTTTAGCAACACGTATAGAAAGACAAAAGGCAAAATTACTGGCAGATTTAATTACTAAAATAGAAACAGATCAAAATAAAATTTTTAATTTAGTTAAATCGGCATTGAATGGTAAAGCGGATGATTTATTGAATTTACAAAAGAGACTCAATCAAACGAAAAAAGATATAGACTATATTTTATCACCAATAGTAAATCGTCCAAGTTTACTAGATCGATTGAATAAAAATGGGAAAACAACGGATTTAAATAAGTTAGCAAATTTAATGAATCAAGGATCAAATTTATTAGACAGTATTCCAGATATACCCACACCAAAGCCAGAAAAGACGTTAACACTTGGTAAAGGTAATGGATTGTTAAGTGGATTATTAAATGCTGATGGTAATGTATCTTTGCCTAAAGCGGGGGAAACGATAAAAGAACATTGGTTGCCGATATCTGTAATTGTTGGTGCAATGGGTGTACTAATGATTTGGTTATCACGACGCAATAAGTTGAAAAATAAAGCATAATTATATTGGGGGAAGAGCATCTATATATTTTTTTTAGTATATAAGACGTCTTATTTCCCCCTTAAATTATTGTGAAGTATATGCAAAATGCAATGAATAGATTGTCCATCATTTTAACGTTATAATGAATTTAACGACTTAGAACTACAGAAGTAAAGGAGAATGAAGATGTCTCGAAAAACGGCGCTATTAGTTTTGGATATGCAAGAAGGTATAGCGAGTAGTGTACCTAGAATAAAAAATATTATTAAAGCGAATCAGAGAGCAATTGAAGCAGCAAGACAACATCGAATACCAGTCATTTTCATACGTTTAGTGTTAGATAAGCATTTTAATGATGTCTCCTCGAGTAATAAAGTGTTTTCAACAATTAAAGCTCAAGGATATGCGATTACTGAAGCAGATGCATCTACACGAATACTTGAAGATTTAGCACCACTAGAAGATGAGCCGATTATTTCTAAGCGACGCTTTAGCGCATTTACAGGTAGTTACTTGGAAGTTTATTTACGTGCAAATGATATTAATCATTTAGTATTAACGGGTGTCTCTACGAGTGGAGCTGTATTGAGCACGGCATTAGAAAGTGTAGATAAAGACTATTATATTACTGTTTTAGAAGATGCTGTTGGTGATAGATCAGATGATAAACATGACTTTATTATTGAACAAATTTTATCACGCTCATGTGACATTGAATCCGTAGAGTCATGGAAAAGTAGTTTATAGTTAATATAACGTCAATTAAAGCTCGGCAGTAATGTTTGAAAATAAGTACATTTGCTCATATTTATAAAATGTGTGAGATGACAATTGAAACGGATATGATGAGGAACATTTGAACATAAAATAATATATTTATATAAAATGACCCGAGGCGTTCGAACTGAATACCTCGGGTTTAATTGAATAAGAAATCGGACTTATGAACAGAAATATGTTTAAGTCCGAACTCCTTGTTTATACTTATAAATTTTGCGGGTTTAATAATACTTATTTACCTGTAATATATGATAATTCTTCAGCGGCAGCTGCATTGATAGTTCTATGAGAAATGATACCTAATCCTTTAACATTGGATTCTGAAATAACGATAGAACCATCACTGTTAACTTTTTCAACAAATGCTACATGACCGTAATGTTGATCTGCACCAAATTGTCCAGCCTCAAATACAACAGCAGCATGACGTTTTGGTGTATGACTTACTTGATAATCACGGTATTGAGCTCGATTATTCCAATTATGTGCATCACCTAAATCACCTGAGATAGATGTACCAAATTGTTTCATACGGTTATATACGTACCAAGTACATTGGCCATGTGGATATGGCATACTATCAGATACCTCGCGGAAAGGTTTGAATTCATCTGATGAATCATCATAATCGTTGATAGAACGTTCATATTTATCTAAATCTGGCATGCGTTCATCGTCAAACTGAGTTAATTGATAGTGTTTAATAATACTGTTTAATTTCTTAGCATAGTTTGGATCTGTAGCATATGTTTTAGATAAGTGTGATGTTGCATCTTTATAAGAATCGGCTTCCGATTTCCATGTTGGTTTATAAATTGTTCGATTGCCATCAATACCATTTTTAATAAGGTCAGAGTAATCTTTTAGTGATTCTTTCGTGCTTGGATATTTTCGGAATCCAGCATTAATACTATACAATTGATTACCATCAGCTTCTAATGTGTTAAAAGGAACAGAATTCCCTTCAAAAGCACCTTTGATACCGAATAAATTATGGTTTGGTGACTTAGCTAAAGCACTACGACCTGAGTCAGATTCTAAGATTGCTTGGGCAATCATGACAGACGCATAAATATCGTTATCTTGACCAATGCGATGTGCATCTTTAGCAATTGATTTGACAAATTGACGTGTATCTTTTGAGTCAACAACGTTAAATTGTCCACTATCATCATTGTTAGATATACTAGGATCTGTTTCGAATAATGATGTTGCACGTGTATCCTTTTGATTAATATCGTTATTGAATGATTGAGCAGGTTTAGATTTATGTTTCAATTCATCTTGTGTTGGTAACTGTGGATTCTTTGTATTAGATTTTTCATTTTTGTCTTTTTTAGAGTGAGATGCATAATCTTTTTGTGTTTTCTTTGCATCTTCACTGTATTGATCCAAAATAGAGTCTAAAGCCGAATCTGACATTGATTGATTATCTTTCGATGAAGATTTTTGATTTGCTTTATCGTCACTTGCTGGTTGACTATTTGATTGATTAGGTTGTGTTGGCTTTGGCGAATTTGGTTGCTTATTAGATGTACTTGGTTTTGTATTGTTTGATTTAGGTGCTTTTTGATTGTCTGCTTTATCTTGTTTAGGTGATTGCGTATCAGTGTCATTTTTGATGCTATTGTCACTGTTTTTATTCGAATCATTTGTTGACTTTTCACCATTACGAGGTTGTTCGTAATCAGAAATATCCGAATTTAAATTGAATAAGTTTTGGATTAAAGTTGTTAATGAGTAATTATCATCGTATTTATTTTTGGTTAGCAATTGGTTTATATTGGTTTGTGGTAAATTCTTATAAATAAAATCAATGATATTGTTAGAGTCTGAAGTGCTGTCGTCTATAGTTTTAAATTTTTTGTCGTTATTGTCTTGGTTACTTGTATTATTGTTGTCTGCTTTATCAATATCTTTACTTGTAGTATCCTTAGAAGTTTCATCGTCATTAGATTTTTTTGAATCATGAGATGTTGTCTTAGCTGTAGTATCTTTTTGAGGTGTATCAGCATAAGCGGTAGGTGAAACTAAAGTAGGTAATACGAGCGTAGTTGATAGCAAATAAATTAAAATTTTATTTTTAGGCATATTTCGTATTCTCCC
>OJWC01000114.1_pt1 | contig 24040 bp, 20 predicted proteins | sample 1600371 | NCBI WGS metagenome assembly OJWC01 (sample SAMN04436876, study PRJEB24849) | human gut metagenome | biome: human gut; feature: NICU; material: stool | host: Homo sapiens | place: USA: Saint Louis, MO | collected 2011-12-01 | reverse complement strand
TTATACAGAATTTCAAATTCTATCCAATATTGTTCGAAGTGTAGTATCACTGGATTGGTATTAAACAATGTAAAGGAGAGATTGCAAATGCCTTATAATTACAAGAAACAAAATGGAGAGTTAATGTCTGTAATGAGCCAAGGTGAAAAGTTTATTCATCAATCACCCGTTAATGATGAACTTAGTGCATTGATTAAGTTATTAATTTCAAAAATTAACGGTTGTCATTATTGTGTTGATATCCATAAAAAAGAATTAAAGGAATTGGGTGTAACACAAATGAAAATTGATGAAGTCTTGAGTTTTAGACATTTAGATTTATTTACTGATCAAGAAAAAGTGACGCTTGAATTTGCAGAAATGTTAAATTCAATCAAAGACTTTAAGAAGTTTGAAATTATTGACCGGCTAAAATCATTTTATGATGAAGAACAAATTATTGATCTTGTCTTTGTTGTAAACCAAATTAACGGTTGGAACAGATTAAATATTATTAGTGATAGACTATAATTGTTCATATAAATGCAGAGTTTCATCTCGAACGCTATATCATAACAAATCATGCCACTATACAGGTCAAATCTTGTATAGTGGCATTTTAATTTATCCCTTTGAATACTGTTATTTAACGAATATCGGTCCACCTGGTCCAACAGGGATACCTAATAGGAACCAAATGATGACAAATACTGTCCACACAATACTTAGTGCGATTGAATACGGCATTAAACTAGAAAGTAAGGCTCCGAGTTTCATGCGTTTATCGTATTTTTGTGCATAAGTTAATAATAAAGGTAAGTACGGCATCATCGGTGTAATTGGATTGGTAATTGAATCGCCTACACGGTAAATGACTTGTGTGAATGCGGGATGAAAGCCGATAAGGATTAACATTGGTACGAATATCGGTCCTAAAATACCCCATTTAGCCGATGCGCTTCCGATTAACATGTTGACCATTGCACTCAGTACAATAATACCTAGTATCAATACAATACCGTTTTGATGTTCTAATAATTTGGCACCTTTAACAGCAGCGATAATTCCTAAATTACTCCATTTTAAATACGCAAGTAGCTGTGCTGCAAAAAACACAATAACGATAAATGTTCCCATTGATCCTACAGCATCGCCGAACATTTTACCTAAGTCTTTTGTATTTTTAATTTCTTTGCTTAAAATCCCATAAACTAATCCAGGTACTAAAAATACGACAAGAATAATTAATCCGACACCATTAATTAATGGCGCATCGTCTAGTAAGCTGCCTGTTTTAGCATTTCTTAAAAAACTATGTTCAGGAATAGCTGTAATAATTAATAAAATAATTGTGACTATGAAACTGATATTTGCCCATTTTAAAGCATGTGCTTCTTTGTCAGTAATATGTGAAGATGTTTCTTCATGGTCATCATGCATTAAACTGTCATCATATTTTCCTAATCTAGGAATAATGAGCTTAGTTGTAACTAGCAATATCGTAGGAAGTAATACAACGACACTCGCTGCGATAAAGTACCAGTTCATAGCAACGTTTGTTTTAATAGAATCTGAAACGATACGTGTTGCCGGTTCTGTAAATGAATAGACCAAAGCATCTTGCATACCAACAACTATATTTGCTGCAAATCCTCCAACAGCGGAAGCATATGCCATCGTTAGTCCAGCGATAGGGTGATAGCCAATTTTAATAAAAAGCATTGCTGCAAGCGGCGGCAAGATAATTGTCGCAGCATCGCCGGCTGTACTACCTAAAATACCAATTAATATAATAGTCGGTAAAATTAAGAAACGTGGTGCGCGATTCACAACAGAAATCATTAACTTATCGAAGTATCCTGTTTTCTCTGCAACACCAATACCAATCATCACTGCTAGTACTAAGCCTAATGCTGGGAACTCTGAGAAATTTTTAATCGTATCATTCATTATCATCGTAAATCCATCATGGCTAATTATATTTTTAATATAAATGGTTTGATGCGTACCTGGATGCTTAACAGATACATTAAATAATGAGATAACCCATGTCATAATGGCTAAGCCCACACACATTAAAAAGAATAAGACGCTAGGATCTGGCAATTTATTTCCAATTTTTTCAACACTATTCAAGAAACGATTGACGATAGACCCCTTTTGTTGATGTTTTGATGTCATCAATGATTCCCCCCTTTGTTAAATATTTAAAGTGTAACAAAAAATACTCTCAAAAGTAACAATTTTCAGAAAATGAAAAGACTAATATTGTTAAATATTTTGAGTTATTCAATAGAAATTGTATAGCAGAGAGTAGCTAAGACTGCCTGGAGACTTATCTATTAGGTTTATGAAGCATTGAACAGTGGAAAATAAGGACTGTAAGTTTAAGATATGTTGTATAGGAGTGACTGAATGAAACGTTTGGAAAATAAAGTTGCAGTCGTAACAGGAGCAAGTACAGGTATCGGACAAGCTTCTGCAATCGCTTTAGCTCAAGAAGGTGCGTATGTATTGGCGGTAGACATAGCTGAAGCGGTATCGGAGACTGTCGATAAAATTAAAAGTAATGGTGACAATGCGAAGGCGTATAATGTGGATATTTCAGATGAACAACAAATTGACAATTTTGCATCAGAAATTAGAGAACAGATTGGGCATGTTGATGTATTATTTAATAATGCCGGTGTGGATAATGCGGCTGGTAGAATTCATGAGTATCCAACAGATGTATACGACAAGATTATGAATGTAGATATGCGTGGAACATTTTTGATGACGAAAATGATGTTACCTTTAATGATGACTAAAGGTGGCTCTATTGTTAACACATCTTCATTTTCAGGACAGGCAGCAGATTTGTATCGCTCAGGATATAATGCTGCGAAAGGCGCAGTGATTAATTTTACAAAATCAATCGCAATTGAGTATGGTCGTGATGGCATTCGATCCAATGCAATTGCACCAGGTACAATTGAAACCCCGTTAGTAGATAAACTGACAGGTACGAGTGAGGATGATGCAGGTAAAACATTTAGAGAAAATCAAAAATGGATGACTCCGCTGGGACGTTTAGGTAAACCAGAAGAAGTTGCTAAATTAGTAGTCTTCTTAGCATCTGACGACAGTTCATTCATAACTGGAGAGACGATTCGAATTGATGGTGGTGTGATGGCTTACACATGGCCTGGCGAGATGTTAAGTGATGATTCGTGGAAGCGGACATTGGAATAATTATTTAAAATCGATATCCAGTGGAAAAGAATTTGGCATGAAGTAGGCAATGTATGCATATTGTCGCAATGAAAGACATTTAAAGCGGAGATTAATTAATCTTTGAAAATCACATATTGTTCATTTGAAGTGTATTGCTTAAAGCTTGTTTTAACGTATTGTAGGTCGTGCATCTAATTTATCAGAATCTCGAGTTCAAACTTTTGGAGTATCTTTAAAATAAGCTGTATTTTGTCTATTCTAATAAATTAAGGAGAATTTTATGTTAAATGAAAAAGAAAGTTTTAGATTATTATATCAAGCTATACGAGAGCTTGCAGATAAAATTGGAGATAATCAGTTAGAAACTAATTCCGTTAGTTTATTATTATTGGACTTTGATTTTGAACATGAAGTATTTGATGAATTGTATCTTGCGATTTTAAAATATTTAAATACAGTAAGTATAGAGAACATAAGTCATAGTGAGCTTTTGAATTTAATAGAAAATACGATTCCAGAAGATTGAGAGATTAACACGTTTGTAAAAAATAAAATAATAATTGGCTTTGCTAATAATTACTTCCCTGAATTACAAGTATTAGCAAACGAAATAAAATCTGATATGGCTAGTTCATTAAAACAATGATATTTTTATTTAAATTTTTAAAGCTTTGTACGAAATTGTACAAAGCTTTTTTTGGTGCGTATTGTATGGGCAACAACTTGACGATGAAAATCCGTTACAGGATTGGTAATAGGAAATGTTAGCGAAAGACAAGGGTATCCATTGTAGATTAACAAAAGGACGTTTCCACAAGTGTGGGTTATTCTCACTAAAGCAATACGCAGAGACAACTTACGTAAAATTTTGAACTGACGAGAACGGAACTTCTACTCAATTATTGATAAAAATTTTCAAAAAGACTTGAATGTGCTGAGAATACGAAGTTTATGGAAGGATTATCAAAATATAAATGTGCATTCATTTACAACCTTTATTGACAATGATTCTCAACTAATATAGTATATAATCAAATCGTAATAGTTACGATTTGTTTTCTGCAACTTTTTTGAAGTTTTAGTTGAGGTGAAAACAGTAAAAGCATCTAAGTGAATGTAGTTAACGGACAACTGCATTCGCTTGTAGAGCCACAAGAAGCAACTTTAAATAAGGTTTACGGTTGCATGTTGATACAACAACCGATTACTAAGTCATGCTTTCCACTTTGCGGGTTAGCATGACTTACCTAATAGATGGGAAACTATTAGGTTCATCTTCTAAAAATTACAGTTTTAGAGGAATACAGTTGCTTGCTTCGCAACAACTGCATAAGAGCCTCTAGTAATTAAAATTACAGAGGCTCTAAAAATACATCTAAAGGAGTGTCGTATGAATCGGCAGGTTATAGAATTTTCTAAGTATAATCCTTCGGGGAATATGACGATACTTGTTCATTCAAAACATGATGCTAGTGAATATGCATCTATCGCCAATCAGTTGATGGCCGCAACACATGTATGTTGTGAACAGGTAGGCTTTATAGAATCAACACAAAATGATGATGGCAATGATTTTCACTTAGTTATGAGCGGTAATGAATTTTGCGGTAATGCGACGATGTCATATATACATCATTTGCAAGAAAGTCATTTGCTTAAAGATCAACAGTTTAAGGTGAAGGTGTCTGGCTGTTCGGATTTAGTGCAATGCGCAATTCATGATTGCCAATACTATGAAGTTCAAATGCCACAAGCCCATCGTGTTGTGCCAACAACAATTAATATGGGTAATCATTCATGGAAAGCAATAGAAATTATTTATGAAACATATGTACATTATGTGATTCCAGTTAAACAAGTAACAACAGAAATTCAACATTTGGTTGAAGCGTTTGTGCGTGAGCAACAATGGAATCACAAATATAAAACAGTAGGTATGATGCTTTTTGATGAACAACGTCAATTTTTACAGCCATTAATCTATATACCAGAAATTCAAAGTTTAATTTGGGAAAATAGCTGTGGTTCTGGTACAGCATCAATTGGGGTTTTTAATAATTATCAACGTAATGACGCATGCAAAGATTTTACAGTACATCAGCCAGGGGGCAGTATTTTAGTGACATCAAAGCGATGTCATCAATTGGGATATCAAACTTCAATTAAAGGACAGGTTACAACTGTAGCTACAGGAAAAGCATATATAGAATAAGGAGCCTACAATGAATAACTTTAATAATGAAATCAAATTGATATTACAACAATATTTAGAAAAGTTTGAAGCGCATTACGAGCGTGTATTACAAGACGATCAATATATCGAAGCATTAGAAACATTGATGGATGACTATAGTGAATTTATTTTAAATCCTATTTATGAACAACAATTTAATGCTTGGCGTGACGTTGAAGAAAAAGCACAATTAATAAAATCACTGCAATATATTACAGCGCAGTGTGTTAAACAAGTGGAAGTCATTAGAGCTAGACGTCTATTAGACGGACAGGCGTCTACCACAGGTTACTTTGACAATATAGAACATTGTATTGATGAAGAGTTTGGACAATGTAGTATAGCTAGCAATGACAAATTATTGTTAGTTGGTTCAGGTGCATATCCAATGACGTTAATTCAAGTAGCAAAAGAAACAGGTGCTTCAGTTATCGGTATTGATATTGATCCACAAGCCGTTGACCTAGGGCGCAGAATCGTTAACGTCTTAGCACCAAATGAAGATATAACAATTACGGATCAAAAGGTATCTGAACTTAAAGATATCAAAGATGTGACGCATATCATATTCAGCTCGACAATTCCTTTAAAGTACAGCATTTTAGAAGAATTATATGATTTAACAAATGAAAATGTCGTAGTTGCAATGCGCTTTGGTGATGGCATCAAAGCAATATTTAATTATCCGTCACAAGAAACAGCGGAAGATAAGTGGCAATGTGTGAATAAACATATGAGACCACAGCAAATTTTTGATATAGCACTTTATAAAAAAGCAGCTATAAAGGTAGGTATTACGGATGTCTAAATTATTAATGATAGGCACTGGTCCGGTCGCAATCCAATTAGCGAATATTTGCTATTTAAAATCAGATTATGAGATTGATATGGTTGGACGTGCCTCAACATCAGAAAAATCAAAACGCTTATATCAAGCGTATAAAAAAGAGAAACAATTTGAAGTCAAAATACAAAACGAGGCGCATCAACATCTGGAATGTAAGTTTGAAATTAATCGTTTGTATAAAGATGTTAAAAACGTTAAGGGTGAATACGAAACGGTTGTCATGGCATGCACAGCAGATGCTTATTATGACACACTACAGCAATTGTCGTTAGAAACTTTGCAAAGTGTCAAACATGTCATTTTAATTTCACCGACATTTGGATCGCAAATGATTGTGGAACAATTTATGTCTAAGTTCAGTCAGGATATCGAAGTGATTTCATTTTCAACTTATCTTGGCGATACACGTATTGTTGATAAAGAAGCGCCTAATCATGTGTTGACAACAGGTGTAAAAAAGAAATTGTACATGGGATCGACACATTCAAACTCAACAATGTGTCAACGAATCTCTGCTTTAGCTGAGCAATTGAAAATTCAATTAGAAGTCGTTGAATCGCCACTGCACGCTGAAACGCGAAACAGTTCGCTTTATGTGCACCCACCACTATTTATGAATGACTTTTCATTGAAAGCCATTTTCGAAGGGACGGATGTACCGGTTTATGTGTATAAGTTATTTCCTGAAGGACCGATAACGATGACACTAATCCGTGAAATGCGTTTAATGTGGAAGGAAATGATGGCTATTTTACAAGCATTTAGAGTGCCGTCAGTCAACCTGCTTCAATTTATGGTGAAGGAAAATTATCCAGTACGTCCTGAAACTTTGGATGAAGGTGATATTGAGCATTTCGAAATCTTGCCAGATATCTTACAAGAATATCTGCTTTATGTAAGATATACCGCAATCCTCATTGATCCATTTTCACAGCCAGACGAAAACGGACATTACTTTGATTTTTCAGCTGTACCATTTAAGCAAGTCTATAAAAATGAACAGGATGTTGTTCAAATTCCAAGAATGCCAAGTGAAGATTATTACAGAACGGCGATGATTCAGCATATTGGGAAAATGCTAGGTATCAAAACGCCAATGATTGATCAGTTCCTAACTCGCTATGAAGCAAGTTGCCAGGCGTACAAGGATATGCATCAAGATCAACACTTATCTTCTCAATTTAATACAAATCTATTTGAAGGAGATAAAGCACTCGTCACAAAATTTTTGGAAATCAATAGAACGCTTTCACAATAAGGGTTTGAAGTTTTATAATAGAAAAAAATTATTGAATTATGTTTGACATTTACATAAAAATAAGCAAATAATTGAGAAAAATAATCATTACGATTTGATTAAGTAATGCAACTTATCAATTTAGAAAGAGGAAAAGCAAATGAGAAAACTAACTAAAATGAGTGCAATGTTACTTGCATCAGGGCTAATTTTAACTGGTTGTGGCGGTAATAAAGGTTTAGAGGAGAAAAAAGAAAACAAGCAATTAACGTATACGACGGTTAAAGATATCGGGGATATGAACCCGCATGTTTACGGTGGATCGATGTCTGCTGAAAGTATGATATACGAGCCGCTTGTACGTAACACGAAAGATGGGATTAAGCCTTTACTAGCTAAAAAATGGGATGTGTCTGAAGATGGGAAGACATATACATTCCATTTGAGAGATGACGTTAAATTCCATGATGGTACGCCATTTGATGCTGACGCAGTTAAGAAAAATATTGATGCGGTTCAACAAAATAAAAAATTGCATTCTTGGTTAAAGATTTCAACATTAATTGACAATGTTAAAGTTAAAGATAAGTACACGGTTGAATTGAATTTGAAAGAAGCATATCAACCTGCATTGGCTGAATTAGCGATGCCTCGTCCATATGTATTTGTGTCTCCAAAAGACTTTAAAAACGGTACAACAAAAGATGGCGTTAAAAAGTTCGATGGTACTGGTCCATTTAAATTAGGTGAACACAAAAAAGATGAGTCTGCAGACTTTAACAAAAATGATCAATACTGGGGCGAAAAGTCTAAACTTAACAAAGTACAAGCAAAAGTAATGCCTGCTGGTGAAACAGCGTTCCTATCAATGAAAAAAGGTGAAACGAACTTTGCCTTCACAGATGATAGAGGTACGGATAGCTTAGACAAAGACTCTTTAAAACAATTGAAAGATACAGGTGACTATCAAGTTAAGCGTAGTCAACCTATGAATACGAAAATGTTAGTTGTCAATTCTGGTAAAAAAGATAACGCAGTCAGTGACAAAACAGTCAGACAAGCGATTGGTCATATGGTAAACAGAGATAAAATTGCCAAAGAAATTTTAGATGGTCAAGAAAAACCAGCAACTCAATTATTTGCGAAAAATGTAACAGATATTAATTTCGATATGCCAACACGTAAGTATGACCTTAAAAAAGCAGAATCATTATTAGATGAAGCTGGTTGGAAGAAAGGTAAAGATAGCGATGTTCGTCAAAAAGATGGTAAAAACCTTGAAATGGCAATGTACTATGACAAAGGTTCTTCAAGTCAAAAAGAACAAGCAGAATACTTACAAGCAGAATTTAAGAAAATGGGTATTAAGTTAAACATCAATGGCGAAACATCAGATAAAATTGCTGAACGTCGTACTTCTGGTGATTATGACTTAATGTTCAACCAAACTTGGGGATTATTGTACGATCCACAAAGTACTATTGCAGCATTTAAAGCGAAAAATGGTTATGAAAGTGCAACATCAGGCATTGAGAACAAAGATAAAATATACAACAGCATTGATGACGCATTTAAAATCCAAAACGGTAAAGAGCGTTCAGACGCTTATAAAAACATTTTGAAACAAATTGATGATGAAGGTATCTTTATCCCTATTTCACACGGTAGTATGACAGTTGTTGCGCCGAAAGATTTAGAAAAAGTATCATTCACACAATCACAGTATGAATTACCATTCAATGAAATGCAGTATAAATAAAGGAGCAATTAGATGTTCAAATTTATCTTAAAACGTATTGCGCTCATGTTTCCATTAGTGATTGTAGTAAGTTTTATGACATTTCTATTGACGTATATTACAAATGAAAATCCAGCTGTGACAATTTTACATGCACAAGGGACACCCAATGTAACCCCAGAGTTGATTGCAGAAACGAATGAGAAGTACGGTTTCAATGATCCATTATTAATTCAATATAAAAATTGGTTACTTGAAGCGATGCAATTTAATTTTGGTACAAGCTACATTACAGGTGACCCAGTTGCTGAACGTATTGGTCCAGCATTTATGAATACATTGAAATTAACAATAATTTCAAGTGTTATGGTGATGATTACATCAATTATTTTAGGTGTAGTTAGTGCATTAAAAAGAGGAAAGTTCACTGATCGTGCGATACGTTCAGTGGCTTTCTTTCTAACTGCATTACCATCATATTGGATAGCTTCAATACTTATTATTTACGTTTCAGTGAAGTTAAACATATTGCCGACTTCTGGATTAACAGGTCCAGAAAGTTACATATTGCCAGTGATCGTTATTACGATTGCCTATGCTGGTATTTACTTTAGAAATGTTAGACGCTCGATGGTGGAACAATTAAATGAAGATTATGTACTTTATTTAAGAGCAAGCGGTGTGAAATCTATCACATTAATGTTGCATGTGTTGCGTAATGCTTTACAAGTTGCGGTATCAATCTTTTGTATGTCTATACCAATGATAATGGGTGGACTAGTTGTTATCGAGTATATCTTTGCATGGCCTGGACTAGGTCAATTAAGTTTAAAAGCAATACTTGAACATGATTTTCCAGTCATTCAAGCATATGTATTAATTGTAGCGGTATTATTTATTGTATTTAATACATTAGCAGATATCATTAATGCGCTATTAAATCCAAGATTAAGGGAGGGCGCACGATGATAATTTTAAAACGATTATTACAAGATAAAGGTGCAGTGATTGCTTTAGGCATTATTGTATTATATGTCTTTTTAGGATTAGCAGCACCACTTGTGACATTTTATGATCCTAACCATATCGATACAGCAAACAAATTTGCTGGCATGAGTTTTCAACATCTACTAGGTACTGACCATTTAGGTAGAGATATTTTAACTAGGTTAATTTATGCGATTAGACCAAGTTTGTTATATGTCTTTGTTGCGCTATTTGTTTCTGTACTTATTGGATCTATTTTAGGATTCTTATCAGGATATTTCCAAGGGTTTGTTGACGCCTTAATCATGCGTGCGTGTGATGTTATGTTGGCATTCCCAAGTTATGTTGTAACGTTAGCATTAATTGCATTGTTTGGTATGGGTGCCGAAAATATTATCATGGCATTTATTTTGACGCGTTGGGCATGGTTCTGTCGTGTTATACGTACAAGTGTTATGCAGTACACTGCTTCTGACCATGTCAGATTTGCTAAAACAATCGGTATGAATGATATGAAAATTATTCACAAACATATTATGCCGTTAACATTAGCAGATATTGCTATTATCTCTAGTAGCTCGATGTGTTCAATGATCTTGCAAATATCTGGCTTTTCATTTTTAGGATTAGGTGTCAAAGCGCCTACTGCAGAGTGGGGCATGATGCTTAACGAAGCTAGAAAAGTGATGTTTACACATCCTGAAATGATGTTTGCGCCAGGTATTGCCATAGTGATTATAGTGATGGCATTTAACTTCTTATCCGATGCTTTACAAATTGCCATTGATCCCCGCATCTCTTCTAAAGATAAACTTCGTTCTGTGAAAAAAGGAGTGGTGCAATCATGACATTGTTAACAGTTAAACATTTGACGATTACAGATACCTGGACAGATCAACCACTCGTGAGTGATGTGAATTTTACATTAACTAAGGGTGAAACTTTAGGCGTTATTGGAGAAAGTGGTAGCGGTAAATCAATCACTTGTAAATCGATTATTGGTTTGAATCCCGAACGACTCGGGGTGACAGGTGAAATTATCTTTGATGGTACATCAATGTTGTCATTATCTGAATCGCAATTGAAAAAGTACCGTGGTAAAGACATTGCGATGGTCATGCAACAAGGTAGTCGTGCCTTTGACCCATCAACTACTGTCGGTAAACAAATGTTTGAGACTATGAAAGTACATACGTCAATGTCTACACAAGAAATTGAAAAGACATTGATTGAATATATGGATTATTTAAGTTTGAAAGATTCTAAACGTATATTAAAATCATACCCTTACATGTTATCAGGAGGAATGTTACAGCGATTGATGATTGCTTTAGCGTTAGCTTTGAAACCAAAGTTAATCATTGCTGATGAGCCGACAACGGCTTTAGATACAATTACACAATATGATGTACTGGAAGCATTTATAGATATTAAAAAACACTTTGACTGTGCGATGATTTTCATTTCACATGATTTAACGGTTATTAACAAGATTGCAGACCGTGTTGTTGTGATGAAAAATGGTCAGCTTATTGAACAAGGGACACGTGAATCAGTCTTGCATCATCCAGAACATGTTTATACGAAGTATTTATTATCAACGAAGAAGAAGATTAATGATCATTTTAAACATGTGATGAGGGGTGATGTACATGATTAAAATTAAAGATGTTGAAAAGTCATATCAAAGCGCACATGTTTTTAAGCGTCGTCGAACACCTATCGTGAAAGGTGTGTCATTTGAGTGTCCAATCGGTGCGACGATTGCGATTATCGGAGAAAGTGGTAGCGGTAAATCGACATTGAGTCGTATGATATTAGGTATTGAGAAACCGGATAAAGGTTGTGTAACCTTAAATGATCAACCGATGCATAAGAAGAAAGTGAGACGTCATCAAATTGGTGCTGTATTTCAAGATTATACGTCATCATTACATCCATTTCAGACTGTTAGAGAAATCTTATTTGAAGTGATGTGTCAATGTGATGGACAACCTAAAGATGTTATGGAAGTTCAAGCAATTACATTGTTGGAAGAAGTCGGTCTATCTAAGGCATACATGGATAAATATCCTAATATGTTATCAGGTGGAGAGGCGCAACGTGTTGCGATTGCGCGTGCAATATGTATTAACCCTAAATATATTTTGTTTGATGAAGCCATTAGTTCACTCGACATGTCAATTCAAACACAAATATTAGATTTATTGATTCATTTACGTGAAACGCGTCAGTTGAGTTATATTTTTATCACACATGATATTCAAGCTGCCACGTATTTATGTGATCAATTAATTATTTTTAAAAACGGAAAAATAGAAGAACAAATTCCGACAAGCGCATTGCATAAAAGTGACAATGCTTATACAAGAGAATTAATAGAAAAACAACTATCATTCTAAGGAGTGAGATAATGAAAGGTGCAATGGCTTGGCCCTTTTTGAGATTATATATATTAACATTGATGTTCTTTAGTGCCAATGCAATCTTAAACGTATTTATACCGTTACGAGGGCATGATTTAGGCGCAACGAATACGGTTATCGGTATCGTTATGGGGGCATACATGTTAACAGCAATGGTGTTTCGACCATGGGCAGGACAAATTATTGCTCGTGTCGGTCCCATTAAAGTATTAAGAATTATTTTGATCATCAATGCCATAGCTTTAATTATTTATGGTTTTACTGGATTAGAAGGTTATTTCGTAGCACGTGTTATGCAAGGTGTGTGTACGGCATTCTTTTCTATGTCTTTACAGTTAGGTATTATTGATGCATTACCAGAGGAACATCGTTCTGAAGGTGTATCATTGTACTCGCTATTTTCAACGATTCCAAACTTAATTGGACCATTAGTTGCCGTAGGTATTTGGAATGCAAATAATATTTCACTATTTGCAATTGTCATTATCTTTATCGCATTAACAACAACATTCTTTGGCTATCGCGTGACCTTTGCTGAACAGGAACCCGATACGTCAGATAAGATTGAAAAAATGCCGTTTAACGCTGTAACTGTTTTTGCGCAATTTTTCAAAAATAAAGAGTTGTTGAACAGTGGTATTATCATGATTGTTGCATCGATTGTATTTGGTGCAGTTAGTACATTTGTACCGTTATACACAGTGAGTTTAGGATTCGCGAATGCGGGAATCTTTTTGACAATACAGGCCATCGCAGTTGTTGTGGCAAGATTTTACTTAAGGAAATACATTCCGTCAGATGGTATGTGGCATCCTAAATATATGGTATCTGTACTATCATTATTAGTGATTGCGTCATTTGTAGTGGCATTTGGTCCGCAAGTAGGTGCAATTATTTTCTATGGTAGTGCAATATTAATAGGAATGACACAAGCAATGGTGTACCCAACATTAACATCATACTTAAGCTTCGTCTTACCAAAAGTAGGTCGTAATATGTTGTTAGGTTTATTTATTGCCTGTGCAGACTTAGGTATATCGTTAGGTGGCGCATTGATGGGACCTATTTCCGATTTAGTAGGATTTAAATGGATGTATCTAATTTGTGGTATGTTAGTCATTGTAATAATGATTATGAGTTTCTTGAAAAAACCAACACCACGCCCAGCGAGTAGTCTTTAATGAAAAAGTTTAAAGCATATTAAGTTAATGAATATTTAAATTTTAAAAGGTATATTGAGCATGGCGATTCATGTGCTTCATGTTAGGACATGAAACATTCTATATGGCTCGTTTTTAGAACGACAGTATATCTAAATAAAGCACGCTTAGAAGTGAGTTGCGATACTGACTTTTAAGTGTGCTTTTTGATGTGTATGGATAATGGATAATACTCTGAAATATTTTACATGAAAATATGCAAAACGAGTATAACTGCTAATTGATAAAAATAGCTCACCATAAAATTACGGTATGATTTTAAATATAAGTAAGTCGCACTACTTGCTAGTATCAATGCTGGAATGAATTCCCACCATGTATTAATGTATGGATAATAGTACAGTGTTTCAAGAATAACGGATAATACTATTGTAATCTTTAAAGGGATTAATCTGCTTAATTCTTGAATTAAAATATGACGGAAAATAAGTTGGCAAATCAAAGTATTTAATATAATGGTTAACCACAACATTACTATTAAACTGATGGAACCATAATCTCTAATGAGCGGGTAAATGTCAAAGACAGTAAAGGCATCTACATTTAGTGCGAAAATATCGAAATAATTTAAAAGTAAAAAGAGTACGACACTTAGTGTAAATGATATAAGAATATGCCATTTATATTTGGTGCTGGCAATGATTTGCGTACGTATCATCGGAACAAATGCATCTTCATGCATCCGACGAAAAATAGCTAGTGAAATAATAACTGCGAGTAAATAGCTAATGTTCATTGAAATAGGAAAAGAGAAACCCCATGGGGCTTGTTGAGTGAATACAGCTACTAACCCAAAAGTTAAAAAGACGATAATGATTGGCAAGATGTTAACCAAAAATATATAAAGGAAAATAAATCCAATATCACGTTTGAAAAAACGCGATTGTTCAGTAGCGTATTCTTCTTCTATGTAATGTTTATTTGTATTTGACATAGTATACCTCTTAAATAGTTGTATTATATAGATACTTTAGCACATATTACTTTGTATTGTATGTTTTATACATTAAAATTTAAAATGAAAAACATATCATAAAATTGTTTTATAAAATGAAGCGCTTCCATTGTGTTTTGTTTTGTAAGGTGTATCATAAATATTGAATTGAAATTTTGGGGGGAGGTATTGTAATGACGTTTCTTACAGTCATGCAATTTATAGTTAACATTATCGTTGTAGGCTTCCTGCTTACGGTTATTGTTATCGGGCTTATTTGGTTAATTAAAGATAAAAGACAATCACAACATAGTGTATTAAGGAATTATCCTTTACTAGCACGTATTAGATATATTTCAGAAAAAATGGGACCGGAATTACGTCAGTATTTATTTTCTGGGGATAATGAAGGGAAACCTTTTTCACGTAATGATTATAAAAATATCGTTTTGGCTGGAAAATATAACTCTCGTATGACCAGCTTCGGTACTACTAAAGATTATCAAGACGGCTTTTACATACAGAACACAATGTTTCCGATGCAACGTAATGAGATTTCAGTAGATAATACAACATTGTTATCAACATTCATTTATAAAATCGCGAATGAGCGTTTATTTAGTCGTGAAGAATATCGTGTGCCGACAAAGATTGATCCGTATTACTTAAGTGATGACCATGCAATAAAATTAGGTGAACATTTAAAACATCCATTTATTTTAAAACGTATCGTAGGACAATCTGGTATGAGTTATGGAGCCTTAGGAAAAAATGCCATTACAGCTTTATCTAAAGGTCTAGCTAAAGCGGGCACTTGGATGAATACAGGTGAAGGTGGCTTATCAGAATATCATTTAAAAGGTAATGGGGATATCATTTTCCAAATTGGTCCCGGTTTATTTGGTGTTCGTGATAAAGAAGGTAATTTTAGTGAAGGTTTATTTAAAGAGGTTGCACAGTTATCTAATGTACGCGCATTTGAGCTGAAGTTGGCACAAGGTGCTAAGACTCGTGGTGGTCATATGGAAGCTGAAAAGGTAAACGAAGAAATTGCTAAAATCCGAAATGTTGAACCTTATAAAACGATCAATTCACCTAACCGTTACGAATTTATTCATAATGCTGAAGATTTGATTCGTTTCGTCGATCAGTTGCAGCAATTAGGTCAAAAACCAGTAGGATTCAAAATTGTAGTAAGCAAAGTTTCAGAAATTGAAACACTTGTACGTACGATGGTGGAATTAGATAAGTATCCAAGCTTTATTACGATTGATGGTGGTGAAGGTGGTACTGGTGCAACATTCCAAGAATTACAAGATGGTGTTGGCTTACCGCTATTTACAGCTCTACCTATTGTGTCTGGCATGTTAGAAAAATATGGTATTCGAGATAAAGTGAAATTGGCGGCATCTGGTAAGTTAGTGACACCAGATAAAATTGCGATTGCACTAGGTTTAGGTGCAGATTTTGTAAATATCGCACGTGGGATGATGATTAGTGTCGGTTGTATAATGAGTCAACAATGTCACATGAATACGTGTCCAGTTGGTGTTGCAACAACAGATGCTAAAAAAGAAAAAGCATTGATTGTTGGAGAAAAGCAATATCGTGTCACAAACTATGTAACAAGTTTGCATGAAGGCTTATTCAATATTGCAGCAGCTGTTGGCGTATCCAGTCCTACAGAAATTACTGCTGATCATATTGTATATCGAAAAGTCGATGGTGAGTTACAAACGATACATGATTATAAATTAAAATTGATTAGTTGATTTATCTATTTCGAGAAAATGAAAGCAGCGGATTTTAGTGTTACTGCAAATAATTTTATATTAGTAGTGGATGCTGGTCACACAAGAATTTCAAATATTAAAGCCCTCAGAATATGAATTAAGGTTTGTATCCTTAGTCTTATCTGAGGGCATTTTTATGTTATAAACTATTTGTCGTCCATTTTATCTTTTTCTTTTAAACCTCTGTGCTTTAATTGCTTTTCAAGTTTTTCAAAACTAATATCTTTATTTTCTTTAGTTGAAACACCAAGACGTTTATTTAATTTTTTCATGTCAACTTCTGTGTAATCTATGTCTAAGTGTTCAATTGCTTTTTTATCTTTATAGTCTACTTTGTATTTTACGCCTTTAAGGTCTTTGAAAATACTTTCAGATTTGGCGAATAACTTTTTGGCTTCGTCTTTATCCATACCTAGATCGTCATATTTAATTGTGTTGATTGTAGACTGTTTTAAAACCTTATCATCTTTATATGTGATAGAAGTTAGTACATGTTTACCACTAACATCACCTTCATATGTTTTGGTTTGTTCTTTACCACAAGCTGATAATGCAATGATACAAATTAATGTTACTACAATTAATGAACATAATTTTTTCAAAGTCAGTCGCCTTCTTTCGATATTTGTATTATAAAGAAATTATAACATTTACTAAAAAATGATGTTATTCAAAAATTTAAATTTTGTCATTTTTTTTGAAGATATGAGTTTTTTAAGCGGATTCCTCACAAAATTTTAAAAATATTTAAGCCTGAAAAATGATAAAGCGGTAGGGAACGTTTTTATGAAAGTTAGTGATACAATAGTTTTAAGTTGAAATACAGGAGGATGAATAACATGAATCAGTCAGTCAAATTACTTAAACATTTAACAGATGTAAACGGCATTGCTGGTTATGAAATGCAAGTTAAAGAAGTAATGCGTAACTATATAGAGCCTGTCAGTGATCAAATTATTGAAGATAACTTGGGTGGCATTTTTGGAAAGAAAAATGCTGAGAATGGTCAATACTCAATTATGATTTCTGGTCATATGGATGAAGTTGGTTTTATGGTAACAAAGATTGATAAACATGGTTTTATTTCATTTACGCCAGTTGGTGGATGGTGGAATCAAGTCATGCTATCTCAAAAAGTAACGATTACAACAGATTCGGGCAAAGAAATTAGAGGTATCATCGGTTCTAAACCGCCACATGTCTTAACGCCTGAAGAACGTAAAAAGCCAATGGAAATCAAAAATATGTTTATAGATATTGGTGTTAGTAGCAAGGAAGAAGCTGAAGAAGCTGGCGTTGAAGTAGGCAATATGGTAACGCCATATAGTGAATTTGAAGTGCTTGCAAATGATAAATATTTAACTGCGAAAGCATTTGATAATCGCTATGGCTGTGCATTAGCTGTTGAGGTATTAAAACGTTTAAAAGATGAAAATATTGGCATTAACTTATACAGTGGTGCCACAGTGCAAGAAGAAGTTGGTTTGCGTGGTGCGAAAGTGGCAGCGAATACAATTAAACCAGATTTGGCGATAGCTGTCGATGTAGGTATTGCTTATGATACCCCAGGTATGTCAGGTCAAACGAGCGATAGTAAACTAGGCGGTGGTCCAGTTGTCATTATGATGGATGCTACAAGTATTGCTCACCAAGGTTTGCGTAAGCATATTAAAGATGTAGCTAAGGAACATAACATCGAAGTACAATGGGATACGACACCAGGTGGAGGTACAGATGCGGGAAGTATTCATGTCGCAAATGAAGGTATTCCAACGATGACAATCGGTGTTACGCTGCGATACATGCATTCTAATGTTTCAGTGCTCAATGTAGATGATTATGAAAATTCTATCCGTCTTGTTACTGAAATTGTCCGTTCATTGAATGATGAAAGTTATAAAAATATCATGTGGTAATCAAATCCATAAATAATAAAGAATCCTTTTAATATGGTAGGTTGTTAAACAATTGTCTAACTTTAATTCTTAGTCATTAGACAGTATCCATGTTAATAGGATTTTTTGTTTTTAATTTAAATGCTGAAAATCAATTATGCCTAAATTTTGATATTACAAGAAAATGATTTTTTCTTAAATGTAATTGCACTAAAAACCAAAAAAACGGGAATAATATACCTGATATATTACATGAGGAGCGGTGCAAATGTTGTTAGAAATTAAAGATTTAGTGTATAAAGCGAGCGATAGAATCATACTAGATCATATCAGTCTAAAAGTAGATAAAGGCGAGAGTATTGCCATTATAGGTCCATCAGGTAGTGGTAAAAGTACATTTCAAAAGCAAATATGTAATTTGATTAGTCCAACTAGTGGAGAACTTTATTTTAAAGGTAAACACTATAATGATTATGAGCCGGAAGAATTGCGTCAACGAATCAGTTATTTGATGCAGCAAAGTGACTTGTTTGGTGAAACGATTGAAGATAACATGATATTCCCATCACTTGCACGTAATGATAAATTTGATAGAAAACGTGCAAAGCAATTAATTAAAGATGTCGGTTTGGGACATTATCAATTAAGTTCGGAAGTGGAAAATATGTCGGGTGGTGAGCGGCAAAGAATTGCTATAGCGCGCCAACTGATGTATACACCGGATATTCTTTTATTAGATGAATCGACCAGTGCATTAGACGTTCATAATAAAGAAAAGATAGAAAATATCATTTTTAAGTTAGTGGAACAGGATGTTGCTATCATGTGGATTACCCATAGTGATGATCAAAGTATGAGACATTTTCAAAAGCGCATAACGATTGTTGATGGCAAAATTTCTAAGGTTGAGGAGTTGAATCAACATGAGTAATACGGCACTTGGATTGACGGCATTGCTTTTAGTCATTCCGATTATCATTTCATATAAAGAAGGTTTACATATTATTAAAGATTTAATTGTTGCGACACTACGCGCAGTTGTGCAATTAATCATTTTGGGATTTTTGCTGCATTATATTTTTAAAATAAACGATAAATGGCTGCTTATTTTATGTGTATTGGTCATTATTATTAATGCATCATGGAATACAATTAGTCGAGCATCACCAGTGATGCATCATGTGTTTTGGATATCATTTCTAGCTATCTTCATTGGAACAGCATTACCACTTGCAGGTACTGTAGCTACAGGGGCCATTCAATTTACAGCCAATGAAGTTATACCTATCGGCGGCATGCTTGCAAATAATGGCTTGATTGCAATTAATTTAGCTTACCAGAATTTAGATCGTGCATTCGTACAAGATGGTACTAATATTGAATCTAAATTATCACTTGCAGCTACACCTAAATTGGCTTCTAAAGGTGCAATACGTGAAAGTATTCGTTTAGCTATAGTGCCAACAATTGATTCGGTTAAAACATATGGGCTTGTGTCGATTCCCGGTATGATGACAGGCTTAATTATTGGTGGCGTACCACCTTTACAAGCGATTAAATTTCAATTGTTAGTCGTGTTTATTCATACAACTGCGACCATTATGTCTGCTTTGATTGCGACATATTTAAGCTATGGTCAATTTTTCAATGCAAGACATCAATTAGTAGCACGAAATACTGATGTTAAGAGTGAGTCATGATAGATTTTACCGCATCAGATTTAGGCATTAGTTTTAATTGGAAATGAAGTGATGCACATATAGTAATGTTATTATTTAGCGCAGCGAAAATATTCATAAAGGCACGCATACTTTGTAGTCAGTTATATGTTCTGACATATAAAGCGTGCGTGCTTTTTTGGAGTCATTGTTGAAACTGAAGTAATTATACATAATTATTAAATGACATACTTGTGTTAATTTTTCAAATACTGAAAAACAATTTCAATAATTTTCCAATTAAGCACAGAAAATTAAAGCAAAATATTATATAATAGAACGGTTATATATAAAATTTTGTTGCACACATTTTTTAATAAATCGTTATTCTAAGGGAAATGAATATCGGAAATTTTGTTTGAAAGGAGTTTTAAAATGTCAATCATGCGACTATTTACATTCATTTTAAGTATTTTTATCGTAGGAATGGTTGAAATGATGGTTGCAGGAATTATGAACTTGATGAGTCAAGACTTACATGTATCAGAAGCTGTCGTTGGTCAATTAGTGACAATGTACGCTTTAACATTTGCGATATGTGGACCTATTCTGGTTAAATTAACGAACCGTTTTTCATCAAGGCCTGTATTATTATGGACATTACTTATATTTATCATTGGTAATGGCATTATTGCTGTAGCACCAAATTTTTCAATATTAGTAGTTGGTAGAATTATCTCATCTGCAGCAGCAGCACTAATTATCGTAAAAGTATTAGCTATTACAGCGATGTTATCAGCACCTAAAAATCGTGGTAAAATGATTGGACTTGTCTATACAGGGTTTAGTGGGGCCAATGTTTTTGGTGTACCAATTGGAACGGTTATCGGCGATTTAGTAGGTTGGCGCTATACATTTCTATTCTTAATTATTGTGAGTATTATTGTTGGCTTCTTGATGATGATCTATTTACCGAAGGATAAGGAAATACAACGAGGCCCTGTGAATCATGAGGCACCATCTCATGAAAATCATGTTACTTCGAAAATATTAAGACCTGCTGAAGTAGCAAAATATTTAATTATTACGTTTTTAGTATTGATTGCAAACTCAGTGACATTCGTCTTTATAAATCCACTTATTTTATCTAATGGTCATGATATGTCATTCGTTTCATTAGCACTTCTAGTAAATGGAATCGCTGGTGTTATTGGAACATCATTGGGTGGTATATTCTCCGATAAAATTACAAGTAAGCGTTGGTTAATGATTTCTGTTTCTATTTTTATCGTTATGATGTTACTTATGAATTTAATCTTACCTGGTTCAGGTCTATTGTTAGCAGGACTATTTATTTGGAATATCATGCAATGGAGTACTAATCCAGCAGTGCAAAGCGGTGTGATTCAACATGTTGAAGGCGACACAAGCCAAGTAATGAGTTGGAACATGTCTAGTTTAAACGCTGGTATTGGTGTTGGCGGCATTATTGGAGGCTTGGTCATGACACATGTTTCTGTTCAGGCTATCACATATACGAGTGCCATCATTGGTGCATTAGGATTAATCGTTGTTTTCACATTGAAAAATAATCATTATGCTAAAACATTTAAATCATCATAATTCTCATATGAAAAGCACGCCTGCTATCAAATTCAGGTGTGCTTTTTTAGATGCGATAACGTTATTGATATGTGCGATAATAGCGACGTTCATTATGATACATCGGCCAAGGCATTTTACCGCTTTTAGCAAAATTAGCTAAATCATTTTGCATTTGTCGACTTAAAAATTTAAGGTGAGCAGTTGTTGGATATTGATGTGCTGCTAATATTTGTAAGTTTCCGAACCAAAACACCATATCTAGAATATGGTAAGCACTGCGATAGTGTGCGTTAGAAGTATCATGCCATGCAAATTCAGCAAGCCATAGTTGTGCGTTTGAATCTTGTATATTGAGTTGTTGTAAAAATTGCTTCATCGGCTGTTTGAAATAACAATGTGTAATCGCTAAAGATTGTTGCTTCGCCGTCTGAACATCTTCGTATTTTAAAGGAATATCATTTAATTCCATAATGTCGATAAAGCGTTGCGGCGATAATTTTTTCTGTTCACTAGTAATATAAATATCGCCTTCATCTTTTGTATAACATGCAAAAATTGGTTTCGTTGTTGGATAATTATTTTGTATATAATCTGTTTTAATAGGCGCATATATTAAATCAAGCCCTTTAGAAGGTCCTCGAGATTGTTTTAGCTTCGCCATCAGCATAAGAATATCATTTGTCGATAATGATGTAACATCATCTGTATCTAAATAATCGAGCATCATTTTTTGGAAATGTTGTGCTTTATTGCGTGCACTCTCAAGGGTGTCTAATCGTAGTGCGCCACTTAGTAGAACGACTTTATGGAAGTATGGCTCAATGTCAGGTATTTTAAGTAAAGTCAAAATGCTCATACTGCCTGCAGACTGACCCATTAAAGTAATGTTATTAGCGTCGCCACCGAAGGATTCAATAAATTGATGCACCCATTTTATGACATTGATTTGATCTGAAAGGCCATTATTGGAATGAAAATCTTTATTAAAATATGACCAGTTTAAATATCCTAATGCGCCTAAACGATAATTGCATGTAATAACGATAATGTCGTTATTTTGTACTAAATGTGCTGGTTGATAGAGTTCGGCTGTACCATGACCATTTTCAAAACTACCACCATAAAAATAAATGATGACAGGTTTCTTCGTCTGATCATTATGTTGTTTCCAAATATTTAGATATAAACAGTCTTCATGTTCAGTAAAAGTTGTAGATTGTGAGGAGAAAAAATCTTCTAATTTGTTGTCTGGTTGCGGTGGGATGGGTTGTATTTCAGTTGCATCAATTGGCTCTGACCATTGTGTTTTTAACGTAGAATGTTTAAAGCGATTGTCATGAACTGGTGGTTCTGCATAAGGAATGCCTAAGAAGATATCTAAACCATCTTGTGTAATACCATGAATTTGACCACCTGTAGTATTAATCTTCATATTTATTAACCTCCTTTATCATCCCCAATTTAATCATACCACGGTCTATAGATGATAGGTGACAAGTATAACAAGACAATTTTGTGACTGAATCAGACTAGCTTGATATCTGTTTTAACTCAAACCATTTTCAGCGTTATATGATGTTCTTCTACAGTGACATTTCATTACAATATCACTCTCGCCATCTTGTTATGTTAGTTATTTATAACCCATTTTCAAAATAAAAAGGTCATAGGATAAAACAAATTGAGAATTTGTCGCTATTTGTAAATTGTATCCTGGCTTAAGTTGCCATTTTTCATATGGTCTTCCTTCATTCTCATAAAAGTTGCATCATGATCAGTTTTTGAAAAGCTATTTCTATCTTTAAGAATCGATTTTTGCTCTTCATATTTACTTTTTCTTTCAGAATAATCATCAAATTTCTTTTTGAACTTCTTAATCTCAGTTCTTTTCTTACGAGTCTGTTTTCTAATTTGAGCACAATCTTCGTTCTCAATAGAATGATTTAAATCTTCGATTTCTTTATCTAAATGACTACCAATTAAATCTATTTCTTCTATTGTTAAATCGCTATCTCCATCTTCTTTTATCTCTGGTATTATTTTTTCTTCAACTAAGTCACGATATAATGCTTTTGAATTTTCGTTCAATTTCGATTCGTGATTTTGAATACTTTTCTTCCACACAAATGTATATCTATTGGCATTAGCTTCTACTTTTGTACCATCAATAAAAATTGAATTATTATCAATAAGATTTTGCTTTAAACATTGACTATGGAACTGAATAAATAAAGATTCAATTAACGCATCAGTATTAGGATTCACTCTAAAA
>OJWC01000084.1_pt1 | contig 32961 bp, 44 predicted proteins | sample 1600371 | NCBI WGS metagenome assembly OJWC01 (sample SAMN04436876, study PRJEB24849) | human gut metagenome | biome: human gut; feature: NICU; material: stool | host: Homo sapiens | place: USA: Saint Louis, MO | collected 2011-12-01 | reverse complement strand
AATTCTTTGGATCTAAGAGATATCTGTATCAGGATAACGAACGAGTGGCACATATTCATGTAGTAAACGGCACTTATTACTTTCATGGGCATATCGTACCAGGTTGGCAAGGCGTTAAAAAGATGTTTGATACAGCAGAAGAGCTCGAAACATATATAAAGCAACATGGTTTGGAATACGAGGAACAGAAGCAACTAACTTTATTTTAGAGGAGATATAAAAATGAAAATCAAATTTAAAAAAGAAATGACATTAGATGAATTAATTAAGTGGGCATGGGAGAACCCTGAATTAGTAAGAGGAGAGAAATTTTATGCGCAAGGCAAGAGTAATGAAACATATGTGTATTTCCATCTTTACGACGGAAGAAAGTGCATCTTAAGAGAATATATATCAGCCGATGACACTTTTGAAGTCGAATATGAAGAGGAAATCACGGAAGAAACTGTAATACCGAAGTTAGTAAAAATGTACAAAGACGGAAAAATGTCCGTTTACAATGACTATTCGATTAAGCGTTCTTTGCTTTATTCCCCTAAAGCATACTATATCTTAAACGACGACCTAACTATGACGTTAATCTGGAAAGATGGGGAGTTGGTAGAATGATGCAAACCTATAAAGTAAGTCTTTGTATCAAGTTCTTAGCGTCTAAATGTAATTATAAATTAAAAAAGCATTATTTTGTGCAAAGTACGAATGAGGAAGAAGCCACGAATACGGTATTAAAACTGACTCGTAAAAAGCTCCCGTTCCAAACTGCAAGCATAGAGGTCGAAAAAGTGGAGGTAGTAGTATGATGCCGAAATATCGAGTGTGGGACGAATATACAGGAAGAATACACGATGTTGTAGGATTCGACTTCATTGAGACTGAAGTTCACTATGAAAACTACGCGGAAGCAGAAGCTTTAATACATGCAAGAGATTTTAAAGATGTAGAACTTATGCAAAGTACAGGACTTAAAGACAAAAACAACAACGAAATATATGCGGGAGATATAGTTGAGTTTGAAGATGAAATATTAGAGATGCCAGACGATGAATCTGTAATAGGAACAATTAATAGAGCAGTAATATCTATTGATGTTGTAAATGGTATTCAATTAAAAGATTTTATGTTTGAGGGCGCAGTCTCCGAAAATGATTACTTTGAGTATATAGACATAAAATCCTTCCTTAGATATGACTGTGAGGTTAAAGGCAACATATTTGAATCATCACATTTATTGGAGGTAACAGAATGAACTATGAAACAGGGGTCCAACTAGGTGTAATGGACGCTAGGTTGAAGAAGATGAGAAAACAACGTGATGAGTACAAGAAGCAACGTGATGAGCTTATTGGGGATATAGGTAAGTTAAGAGAACGCAACAAAGAGCTGGAGAAGAAAGCAAGTGCATGGGATAGGTATTGCAAGAGCGTTGAAAAAGATTTAATAAACGAATTTGGCAAAGATGGTGAAAGAGTTAAATTTGGAATGGAATTAAACAATAAAACTTTTATGGAGGAAGACACTAATGAATAACCGTGAACAAATAGAACAATCCGTTATAAGTGCTAGTGCGTATAACGGCAATGACACAGAGGGATTACTAAAAGAGATTGAGGACGTATATAAGAAAGCGCAAGCGTTTGATGAAATACTTGAGGGAATGACAAATGCTATTCAACATTCAGTTAAAGAAGGTATTGAACTTGATGAAGCAGTAGGGATTATGACGGGTCAAGTTGTCTATAAATATGAGGAGGCACAGGAAAATGACTAACACATTAACAATTGATCAGTTACAAGAGTTATTACAAATACAAAAGGAGTTCGACGATAGAATACCAACGCTGAACTTACGAGATAGCAAAATAGCATATGTAGTTGAATTCTTTGAATGGTTTAATACATTGGAAACGTTTAAGAACTGGAAGAAGAAACCAGGTAAGCCGTTAGACGTACAACTTGATGAATTAGCTGACATGTTGGCGTTTGGATTGAGTATTGCGAATCAAGTAGGAGTGTCATCAGAAGAGATAAAAGAAGCGATTGAATCAAGTTTTAAAGATACAGAATTTCACAAAATGTTTAATTTTAAAGATAAAGAATTTGCTCAAGACGCAGTTGTTAGTACACCACAGATAATATTCAAAGAATTTTATCCCGACCAACAAGCAATTGTTATAGTGATAGACATAGCTTACAACTTATATTCTATCGACCAACTCATTGACGCATACAAAAAGAAAATGAAAAGGAATCATGAAAGACAAGATGGAACAGCAGACGCAGGAAAAGGATACGTGTAAAGACATATTAGATCGAGTCAAGGAGGTTTTGGGGAAGTGACACAATACCTAGTCACAACATTCAAAGATTCAACAGGACGCAAGCATACACACATAACTAAAGCTAAGAGCAATCAAAGGTTTACAGTTGTTGAGGCAGAGAGTAAAGAAGAAGCGAAAGAGAGGTACGAGGCGCAAGTTAAAAGAGGTGCAGTTATTAAAGTGGGTCAGTTGTATGAAAATATAAGGGAGTGTGGGAAATGACGGAGGTTAAAATTAAAACTATTTCAGGTGGAGTTTATTTTGTAAAAACAGCTGAACCTTTTGAAAAATATGTTGAAAGAATGACGAGTTTTAATGGTTATATTTACGCAAGTACTATAATCAAGAAACCAACGTATATTAAAACAGATACGATTGAATCAATCACACTTATTGAGGAGCATGGGAAATGAATCAGCTGAGAATTTTATTACATGACGGTAGTAGTTTGATATTACATGAAGATGAATTATTTAACGAAATAGTATTTGTTTTGGACAATTTTAGAAATGATGATGACTATTTAACGATAGAAAAAGATTATGGCAGAGAACTTGTATTGAACAAAGGTTATATAGTTGGGATCAATGTTGAGGAGGCAGATGATGATTAACATACCTAAAATGAAATTCCCGAAAAAGTACACTGAAATAATCAAAAAATATAAAAATAAAACACCTGAAGAAAAAGCTAAGATTGAAGATGATTTCATTAAAGAAATTAATGATAAAGACAGTGAATTTTACAGTCCTATGATGGCTAATATGAATGAACATGAATTAAGGGCTATGTTAAGAATGATGCCTAGTTTAATTGATACTGGAGATGACAATGATGATTAAAAAACTTAAAAATATGGATTGGTTTGATATCTTTATTGCTGGAATACTGCGATTATTCGGCGTAATCGCACTGATGCTTGTTGTCATATCTCCTATCTATACAGTGGCTAGTTACCAAAACAAAGAAGTACATCAAGGGACAATTACAGATAAATATAACAAGAGACAAGATAAAGAAGACAAGTTCTATATTGTATTAGACAACAAACAAGTCATTGAAAATTCTGATTTATTATTCAAAAAGAAATTTGATAGCGCAGACATACAAGCTAGGTTAAAAGTAGGTGATAAAGTAAAAGTTAAGACGATTGGATATAGAATACACTTTTTAAATTTATATCCGGTCTTATACGAAGTAAAGAAGGTAGATAAAAAATGATTAAGCAAATACTAAGATTATTATTCTTACTAGCGATGTATGAGTTAGGTAAGTATGTAACTGAGCAAGTATATATTATGATGACGGCTAATGATGATGTAGAGGCGCCGAGTGACTTCGCAAAGTTGAGCGATCAGTGTGATTTGATGAGGGCGGAGGTGTCAGAGTAGATGTATAGCAAAGAGTCAATTGTTAATATGATAGGCACACATAAAATGAAGTGCAATGTATTAGCTGATGTAATACCGGAATATGATAGCAATTCAATCGCACAGTATGGCATACAAGCGACGTTACCGAAACCACAAGGGGAAAACTCAAGCAAAGTTGAAGATGTTGTTGTGAGGCTTGAGAGAGCAAATAAAAGATATGCGCAGATGTTAAAAGAGGTTGAGTTTATAAATCAATCGCAACAGAAATTAGGACACGTTGACTTTTGTTTCTTAGAGTTATTGAAGAAAGGTTATAACAGGGATGCAATTATCAAGAAGATGCCTAATTCTAAATTGAACAGAAATAACTTCCTAGCACGCCGTGATGAGTTGGCAGAAAAGATTTATCTACTACAGTGACGAAAATGACAAAAATGACAGAAATGACGAAAATGACACTATTTTTAAACTGTGAATTAATTTTATATAATTGATTTGTAAGAATTATCTTAAGACGTGGGGTAATAGCCACATTAGATGTTCTCATCGATGTGATTGAGAAGTGACAAACATGTAAAGTTGATATGTTACGCTATTAATCACTTACTACCTGCCTATATGGTGGGTAGTTTAATTCTTGCATTTTGAGTCATAACTATTTTCCTCCTTTCACATTTATTGAACGTAGCTCCTGCACAAGATGTAGGAGCATTTTTATATTTAAATAACTAGAGTAATTAACGTAAAGGCGTGTGATACAGTGAAAACAATTGATTAAATTAACACCGAAGCAAGAAAAGTTTGTGCTAGGACTCATAGAGGGCAAGAGCCAACGGAAAGCATATATTGACGCAGGGTATTCGACTAAAGGTAAGAGTGGGGAATATCTAGATAAAGAAGCGAGTACACTTTTTAAAAATCGGAAGGTTTCCGGAAGGTACGAAAAATTGCGTCAAGAAGTAGCTGAACAATCAAAATGGACACGCCAAAAGGCTTTTGAAGAGTATGAGTGGTTAAAGAATACAGCGAAGAACGATATTGAAGTAGAGGGAGTAAAGAAAGCGACAGCTGATGCATTCCTCGCTAGTTTGGACGGCATGAATAGAATGACGTTAGGCAATGAAGTTCTGACTAATAAAAAGCTTGAAACTGAAATTAAGATGCTTGAGAAAAAAATCGACCAGATGGATAAATCAGAAAACAATTCACAAGAAGCAGAAGTTGCTAAAGCACTTATTAAGTTAGCGGGTGTTAATGATGATTAATGAAATGTTAAACCCGAAACAACAAGAAGTCTGGAACTGCTTTATAAACGATAGACCCAAAGTATTAATAGCGAGTGGTGCAAAGAGAGCAGGCAAAACGTATGTGTTTATCCTGCTTTTTTTAATGCACATAGCTACTTATAAAGACAAGGGGCTTAACTTCATTATTGGAGGAGCAACGCAAGCATCTATAAGACGTAACATACTAGATGATATGGAGTTAATACTAGGTAGAGAGTTAACACTCGATAAATCTAACGCAGTCAAAATATTTGGTAATAAAGTGTATGTATTCGACGGACAAAACTCGGATGCATGGAAAAAAGCGCGTGGTTTTACTTCAGCAGGTGCTTTTTTAAATGAGGGAACAGCATTACACAATATGTTTATTAAAGAAGTGTTCTCACGTTGTAGTTACAAAGGCGCGAGAATATTAATTGATACAAACCCCGAAAACCCAATGCATCCAGTTAAAAAAGATTACATTGATAAGAGTGGTCAACGATTATCGAATGGAAGACTAAATATCAAAGCATTTCAATTTACTTTGTTCGACAATACATTTTTAGATGAAGAATATATTGAATCGATTATAGCGAGTACACCAACAGGAATGTTCACAGATCGTGACATTTATGGTAAGTGGGTTTCTGCTGAGGGTGTTGTATATAAAGATTTCAAAGAAAAAGTTCATTACATCACAGAAGAAGAATTTAAAACTAAACAAATAAAAAGGAAATATGCAGGCGTCGACTGGGGATATGAGCATTATGGTTCTATTATGGTTGTAGCGGAAGACTTCGACGGAAACAAGTACGTTATTGAAGAACACGCACACAGACATAAAGAAATAGATGACTGGGTAGCTATTGCAAAAGGAGTTATAAAAAGGCATGGCGATATTCTTTTTTATTGTGATACAGCCAGACCTGAACATATTGAACGATTTAGAAGAGAGAAGATAAAAGCAAGATATGCTGACAAAGCTGTTATTGCTGGCATTGAAGTTATTTCTAGGTTATTCAAGTTAAATAAAATATTCATTATCAAAGAAAAAGTTAGTTTGTTTAAAGAAGAAATATACAACTATGTTTGGAAAGATAATGCAGACGAACCAGTTAAATTAAACGATGACACATTAGATGCGTTAAGATATGCAGTTTATACAGCTAATAAGCCAAGTGGCACAGGCTTTAATTAAAGGAGGTAATATTTTGTACCCTAGCCAACCAACACAAACAGAAATATTTGATGCTATTGTGAGGATTAACAACAAACCGGAAACATTGGAAGAAATGATTGTCAGATATATAAAACAACATTTAGAAAAGTTATCTGAAATCTCAATCGGTCAAGAATATTATGAGCAACGTCCTGATATTGTTAAGGAACCTAAGCCAGTTGATGCTACAGGAGTAGTTGACCCATTGAAACCAGATGACAGAATGATTACCAACTTCCATGCTAACCTAGTAGATCAAAAAGTTTCTTATATTGTAGGTAAGCCTATCGCTTTTAAACATACAGATGATGAAGTAGTTAAACGTATTGATGAAGTTTTGGGCAATAGATTCGATGATAAGTTACACAGTGTACTAACAGGAGCTAGCAATAAAGGTATTGAATGGTTGCATCCATACCTTGATGAAGAGGGAGAGTTCAAGTTATTTAGAGTACCAGCAGAACAAGGTATTCCTATATGGACTGATAAAGAGCACGAAGAATTAGAGGCGTTTATCAGGATGTATAAATTGGAAAATGAAACTAAAGTTGAATACTGGGATAAAATAACGGTTAATTACTACGTTTATGAAAATGACTCGCTTATTCCGGATTACTCTAATAATTTGGAAAATTCAAAAACACATTTTAGTACAGGGTCGTGGGGTAAGATTCCATTTATTCCATTCAAAAATAATGACTTAGAAATGTCAGATATATTTATGTATAAAACATTGATTGATGCGTATAACAGGCGATTATCTGATTTATCCAATACTTTTAAAGATTCAAACGAATTAACGTATGTATTAAAGAACTATGATGACCAAGAGTTGCCAGAATTCAAACGGTTACTACGTTATTACGGGGCGATAAAAGTATCGGATAACGGGGGTGTCGACACAATACAGGTAGAAGTACCAGTTGAAAACAGTAAAAAGTATTTAGATGAGTTATATCAAAAAATAATGTTGTTTGGTCAAGCGGTTGACTTTAGTTCTGATAAATTCGGTTCTGCTCCAAGTGGGGTTGCGTTAGAGTTTCTATATACTAACTTAAACTTGAAAGCAGATAAGTTAGCGCGTAAAGCTAAAGTTGCTATACAGGAGTTACTTTGGTTTGTGTTTGAGCACTTCGACATCAAAGGAGAACATAAAGATGTCGATATTAGTTTCAACTACAACAAAGTAGCGAACACAGAATTACAAGTACAAACAGCTCAACAATCTATGGGAATTGTAAGCCATGAAACAGTACTAGAAAATCACCCGTTTGTCGAAGATTTGCAAGCAGAACTCGAACGAATAGAACAAGAACAAATGGAGTACAACAAGCAACTGCCTAATTTAGATGACGGAGGTGCTGACGGTGCCCAACAACAAGAAAGATCTAACAATAAAGAATCAGAATGATATTGATGAGTATATCGACAGTCTAATCTCTAAAGCTGAGAAGCCTATAGAACAACTATTTGCTAATCGACTTAAAGAGATAAAACAAATCATCGCAGATATGTTTGAGAAGTATCAAAGTGATGATGTGTATGTTACATGGACTGAATTTAATAAATATAACAGGCTCAATAAGGAGTTAACTCGTATAGGTACTATGCTGACTGATGATTACAGGCAAATAGCTAAGATGATTCAGAAGTCGCAGGAAGATGCTTATATAGAAAAGTTCCTTATGAGCCTTTATTTATATGAGACGGCGAGTCAAACATCTATGCAGTTTGATGTTCCTAGCAAAGAAGTTATCACATCAGCTATTGAACAACCTATTGAGTTCATTCGATTAGTACCGACGCTACAGAAGCATCGTGATGAAGTGCTGAAAAAGATACGCTTACATATCACACAAGGCATTATGAGCGGAGAGGGCTACTCTAAGATAGCGAAAGCAATCCGTGATGATATTGGTATGTCTAAAGCTCAATCGTTGCGTGTAGCACGTACAGAAGCGGGTAGAGCGATGTCGCAAGCTGGACTTGATAGCGCAATGGTTGCTAAAGATAACGGTTTGAAGATGAAGAAACGTTGGCATGCTACTAAAGATACACGAACACGTGATACTCATCGTCATTTAGATGGGGAATCAGTGGAAATAGATCAGAATTTTAAATCAAGTGGGTGTGTTGGGCAGGCGCCCAAGCTATTTATTGGTGTAAACAGTGCGAAAGAGAATATTAATTGTCGTTGCAAATTACTTTATTATATTGATGAAAATGAATTGCCAACTGTAATGAGAGCACGTAAAGACGATGGTAAAAATGAAGTTATCCCATTCATGACTTATCGTGAGTGGGAGAAATATAAGCGAAAAGGTGGTAATTGATATGGATTTTAAAATAAAAGTAAATGTTGATACTGGCGAAGCTATAGAAAAGTTAGAACGCATTAAATCCTTGTACGAAGAGATAATAGAGTTACAAAACGAAAAAGTTGTTGTAAACGTAACAGTTAAAAATGAAGCTGATTTAGATATGGTTAAAACATCTATTAGCGAAGAAAATGCTAAAAATAATGATTTCACACTTTTTTAGTTGTCTCTTTACTACTCGACCTTAGCATGTCGTTAAACTGCTTCTTTTTATACCAAAATTCTTCGTGGCGTTGCACGTAAAACTCGTAAAAAGGAGTAGTTTAAATGGATTTATACACATTGTTAGGACAATTTAAAGACGGAGAAATCGACAAGCAGAAGGTAATTGATGCGATTGACGAATCAAAATCGGGAATGGTACCACGTTCGAGACTGAACGACAAGAATACCGAAATTGAAGAGTTGAAAGAAGAGATTTCTAAACGTGATGAACAAATTGTCAAATTGCAAGACTCTGTTAAAGATGATAGCGAGATTCAAAAAGAACTCGAAGAATTAAAGAATCAAAATTCAGAGTTGGAGACAAAGTATAAAGAAACACAACTTAATAACGCAGTTAAGTTAGCGGTTGCTAAAGAAGCAAATGACGCTAACGACATTCTAGCATTCATCAATAAAGATGAACTGGAATTAGTAGACGACGGCACTGTAAAAGGTTTAGATGAAGCGATTAAAACGCTTAAAGAGTCTAAACCTTATTTATTTGCGTCGTCTAAGCCTGTAGGTAAAACACCACAAGGCGGAGGTAATCCGGACTCAGGTGTAACGAAAGAAAAGTTTGACAACATGAGTGTCGCTGAACGTAACGAATTGTATTTGAACGATCGTGAGACATTCGAAAAATTAGTTAATCAAAATTAAACAAAGAAAGAGGTATAAGCATGCCACAAGGACTTACTAAAACAAGTAATCAAATCATTCCAGAAGTATTAGCGCCTATGATGCAAGCGCAACTCGAAAAGAAATTGCGTTTCGCTTCATTTGCAGAAGTAGATAGCACATTACAAGGACAACCGGGAGACACTTTGACATTCCCAGCATTCGTTTATAGCGGAGATGCACAAGTAGTTGCAGAGGGCGAAAAAATCCCTACCGACATCTTAGAAACGAAAAAACGTGAGGCTAAAATCCGTAAAATCGCTAAAGGTACATCTATCACAGATGAGGCTTTATTAAGTGGTTACGGAGACCCTCAAGGCGAACAAGTACGTCAACACGGTTTAGCACATGCTAACAAAGTTGACAATGACGTATTAGAGGCTTTAATGGGAGCTAAACTTACTGTTAATGCGGACATCACTAAGTTAAACGGCTTACAATCAGCAATCGACAAATTTAACGATGAAGACTTAGAACCAATGGTTTTATTTGTTAATCCACTTGATGCTGGTAAGTTACGCGGAGATGCATCAACTAACTTTACACGTGCAACCGAATTAGGCGATGACATCATCGTTAAAGGTGCGTTTGGCGAAGCTCTAGGTGCTATCATTGTACGTACTAATAAGTTAGAAGCTGGCACAGCTATTTTAGCTAAAAAAGGTGCAGTTAAATTAATCTTGAAACGTGATTTCTTCTTAGAAGTAGCGCGTGACGCATCAACAAAAACAACTGCATTATACAGTGATAAGCACTATGTAGCATATTTATATGATGAATCTAAAGCAGTGAAAATCACTAAAGGTTCTGGAAGCTTAGAAATGTAATAGGAGGTAGTGACGTATGTATAAAGTAATCGAACGTTTTGAAGATGCACAAGACAATGGACATGAATATCAAGTGGGAGACATTTACCCACGTGATGGGTTAGAAGTATCAGAAGAACGGTTCACTGAATTATCTACAACAAACAACCGCCGTAACTTAATCGCTATCAAACTTGTTGAAGACGATACAACAGAACAGTCTGAGGCGAGCGCTGACGAGCAAAAAAGTTTATCTGATATGAAAGTAGCAGAATTAAAAGAACTTGCTAAAAAGCGTGAAATTAAAGGCTATAGCGATATGAAAAAAGATGAGCTTATCAAAGCTTTAGAGGGTGTTAAGTAATGGACGCAAAAGACGTCAAAATGATTAATGGACTTTCACTCAATGATTCGTCTAACGATGAGCAGATCGAATATCTTATTGAAGAATATAAAGGTGTTGCAGAAGATTATTGTAATCAGAAGTTTGATGACAAAGAAGTGCCGTCGGGTGTTAAGAAGTTTATTGCTGAATGTATCAAGTTTGGTACAACTGGCAATATCTCAGCGCGCACGATGGGCACCGTGAGTTATACCTATGTAACTGACATACCTAGTAGTGCTTATGCTTATCTAATGCCTTATCGTAAGTTAAGTTGGGGTAAGCGATATGTTTAATCCGTTTGATGAGTTTCCGCACACAATTGAAATTGGAGAGGTTGAAGTTGCAGGAACATTTCCTAAAGAATACGAGCGTTTTAAAAGTAACGAAACAATTAAAGGATTTATGGATACGCCTACATCAAGCGAGACACTCAAATTTCATCAAATGAGCAAAGACTTCGACCGTAACCTATATACGCCGTATCACATACCAATAACAAACAAAACTTTATTTAATTACGAGGGTAAAACGTACGAAGTTGTAGGCGAACCGGTCGACCAAGGCGGACAACATGAAATCAATTTAACTAGATTGAGGGTGCGATCTATTGGCAAAGGTTAAGTATGGTAATTGGGACTTAGTAAAAGAGTTGGAAAATTACGAGCGAGACATGGAGCGATGGGTCAAACGAGGTATAGCAAAGACTACTGCTAAGATTCACAATACAATCATTTCATTAATGCCAGTTGATACCGGATATCTTAGAGAAAGTGTAACAATGGACTTTAAAGACGGCGGTTTTACTGGTGTTATTAATATTGGTAGTGAATACGCAATATATGTCAATTATGGTACTGGTATATATGCAACAGGCGCTGGAGGTAGTAGAGCGAAAAAGATACCGTGGTCATACAAGGATGCAAACGGTAAGTGGCACACTACTAAAGGACAACATGCTCAACCTTTTTGGGAGCCGGCAATAGACGCTGGGCGAGCATTCTTTAATAAGTATTTTTCGTGAGGTGGTTAAGATATGTGGGTATCAGTTGAACGGTACTTATTTAACAAAGTATATAACAAATTAAAAAGTAACCCTATTATCCAAAAACAATTGGACGGTAGGGTTTTTGATTGCGTTCAAAAAGACGCTGTTTACCCATATATCGTTGTGGGTGAAACAAACGTCACTAACAAAGAAACGACCACGAGCATGGTCGAAGATGTCGGCATCACATTGCATGTTTATAGTCAAGCGCGTAATAGAGATGAGGCATCACAAATAATTCAATTTTTAGGCTTCGTCTTAAATAACGAAATCGAAATTGATTATTATTCATTCATTAAAAGTCGGATTGATACACAAGAAGTTATTACTGACATAGATCAGTACACTAAACACGGTATCATTCGGCTTGTTTTTAAATACAGACATAACACATTACAAAGGAGTGTAACGAATGGCGCAGGATAAATATATTGTCGCTCTCCAAATCGCTGATAAAGATTTAGCTAAGAAGCTAACTATCGAAGAAGCAACGCTTTTAGGTAGTTTAGCAGAGGGTGGGCACACTATCAGTAATGACCTTGCTGAAATCATTCAAGGCGGTAAGAAAGATTATAGCCGTAACTCTGTCGAAGAAGAAATCAAGTTGACGCTTGATGTCGTTCCGGGAGATAAAGGTCAATTAGCATTAAAAGAATCGGTTAAGCAATTCAAACAATTACGTGTTTGGATTTGGGAAACTAAAAAACGCGATGGCAAACATCACGGTGTATTCGCATATGTAGTTATCGAAGAGCACGAATGGTCATTTGATGATGAAGATAACAAAATCGAAATCACAGCGAAAGTTAAGTTCAATAGTGCAGATGGTACAATCAACGATTTACCAAAAGAATGGCTTAACCCTAGCGCATTGGCTCCGGTTGTTGAATTCGAAGACATGAACGCTTACGAAGATAGTTATGAAAACCGAACTAAAAAAACAACTGCTGGCAGTAGCGATTTAAGTATGTAATTAACGAGGGCATAAGCCCTCTATTTTTTTGTACAAAATAACGATAAACGAGGTATTTAATATGACTGAAACAACTTTTAATCCAATTACATCATTAACGATTAACAATGAAGAAGTGAAAGCAAAAGCAACATTTATGTTCGATAAAACCGCTAAAAAATTTGCAACTGAACAAGAAGATAACAAAGGTAGAAAACAAACGATTTCAGGATTTACTAATGTTTATAACGCTTTATTAGAGCGTGACACAGTGGCAATTGTAGACTTTTGGGAATGTGCAACAGCTTATCTAGGTAAAAGTGCACCTAAAAGAGAAGATATTGAAGCGGAAATTATGGAAATCATCGAAAGAGAAAACGACACGTTGAATCTTTTACAAGGTGCGTTGGACGTAATGAATAATAGTGGTTTTTTCAAGCAGAAATCACGTCTATTCTGGAAACAGATGAACCAAGCGCCATCGTTAGCCAAAGAAGACGAGAAAGAGGGCGCGAAAGCTGGTATCGAGATGATGAAGAACAACTACAAAGAAATCATGACCGTAGCACCTTATTAGACTATTCGGAAATAAGGCAGATGACAAGTCGTTACATAGGTTATATGAGTAATGACGAGCTAATGTGCATGCTACCTGCCGAATGGAATGACTGGATTATTGGCGCTAGACAAGCATTGATTGACCAAAGGGACATCTCGTTGTACGGCGCTCAATATAATGCGGTCGCTCAAGCTGGTAAATCACTAAAACGTTTTGTTAGGCAGAACGAAAGAGAACATTATATTATTCGTGGTCAAGAAGACGAATATGAAAAAATGAAACAGCGTGAGCTAGCTAAAAACAAACGTAAAAGAGAAATACAAAAACAAGGGACTCGCAAGTTCCTTAACAGCTTAAAAACAAGTCATAAAGGAGGTTAGGCATGGAAAAGAATTTTCTAGCTCGTATTACAGCTATAATCAGTGATTTTAAAAGGAATATGAGAACTGCTCAACGTATGGCTAAAACTGATATACCGGACGAAATCAAGACAGAAGTTACAGCTAACATAAGAGATTACCAAAGAGAGTTAACGCGAGCTAAATCGATGGCTCAGCGATGGCGAGAACATAAAGTTAATATCGATGCAGATGCTAGCAAAGTGAAACAAGTCATATCGTTTGTTAAAGCAGAACTATCGAATATCAGACGTAAAAAAGTTGAAATTGATGGCGACGCAAGCGGATTAAAAAGAAATGTTGCGACTTCTAAAGCAATGTTAGCTGGTTGGCGCAAACACACTGTTAAATTAGATTTTGATACAACTGGAATGACGAAAATGCAAGTAGCGTTGACTGCTGGTAAAAGAGCGTTAGATCAGTATCAATCAACAATGGATGGCATCGCATCAAATATTAGAACTTTCGGTACTATCTTCGCACAACAAGTCAAAGGTTTAATGATTGCTAGTATACAAGCGTTAATACCAGTAATTGCTGGATTAGTTCCGGCTATTATGGCGGTACTTAATGCCGTTGGTGTATTAGGTGGTGGCGTCGTTGGTTTAGCTGGTGCATTCTCTGTAGCAGGTGTTGGAGCGGTTGGTTTCGGCGCAATGGCTATTACTGCACTAAAAATGGTAAAAGATGGAACATTAGCAGTAACAAAAGAAGTTCAAAACTTTAGAGATGCAAGCGATCAGTTAAAAACTACATGGCAAGGCATTGTAAAAGAGAATCAAGCAAGTATCTTTAATGCGATGTCAGCGGGTATCAGAGGCGTTACAAGTGCGATGTCGCAATTAAAACCTTTCTTATCCGAAGTATCTATGCTGGTAGAAGCGAACGCGCGCGAGTTTGAGGATTGGGTTAAACATTCTGAAACGGCTAAGAAAGCGTTTGAAGCATTGAATAGCATAGGTGGTGCAATCTTCGGAGATTTATTGAACGCTGCAGGACGATTTGGCGACGGATTAGTTAACATTTTCACTCAATTAATGCCGTTGTTCAAATTTGTGTCTCAAGGACTACAGAACATGTCTATAGCTTTCCAAAATTGGGCTAATAGTGTAGCTGGTCAGAATGCTATTAAAGCGTTTATTGACTATACTACCACTAATTTACCTAAGATTGGCCAGATATTTGGCAATGTATTTGCTGGTATTGGTAATTTAATGATTGCTTTTGCTCAAAACAGTTCTAATATTTTTGATTGGTTAGTTAAATTAACTTCTCAATTCAGAGCATGGTCAGAACAAGTAGGACAATCACAAGGGTTCAAAGACTTTATCAGTTACGTTCAAGAGAATGGTCCTACTATTATGCAGTTAATCGGTAATATCGTAAAAGCGTTAGTAGCATTTGGTACTGCAATGGCTCCTATAGCTAGTAAATTATTAGATTTCATCACTAATTTAGCTGGTTTCATTGCTAAGCTGTTTGAAACACATCCAGCAGTAGCGCAGATTATTGGTGTTATGGGTATTTTAGGCGGTGCATTTTGGGCTTTAATGGCTCCAGTTGTTGCTATAAGTAGTGTGCTTACAAATGTGTTTGGTTTGAGCTTATTTGGCGTTATCAAACAGATTTTAAGCTTCGTTAGAACATCAAGTCTAGTTACTGGAGCTATGTCAGCATTAACAGGTGTTTTCGGTTCGATTTCAGCGCCTATTTTAGCAGTAATTGCAGTAATTGGTGCATTCATTGGAGTCCTAGTTTATTTATGGAAAACAAACGAGAATTTCAGAAACACTATTACTGAAGCATGGAACGGTGTTAAAACGGCGGTTTCTGGTGCGATTCAAGGTGTAGTTGGCTGGTTAACTGAATTGTGGGGCAAAATCCAATCAACATTACAACCGATAATGCCTATATTGCAAGTATTAGGACAAATATTCATGCAAGTCTTAGGTGTTTTGGTAATAGGCATTATTACAAATGTTATGAATATCATACAAGGTTTGTGGACTTTAATTACAATTGCGTTCCAAGCCATAGGAACAGTGATATCCGTAGCAGTCCAAATCATAGTAGGTTTATTCACTGCTTTAATTCAATTGCTTACTGGCGACTTCTCAGGTGCTTGGGAGACAATTAAAACTACGATTACCAATGTACTTGATACGATTTGGCAATACATGCAATCAGTTTGGGAGTCAATTATCGGCTTTTTAACTGGAGTAATGAATCGAACACTTTCTATGTTTGGTACAAGTTGGTCACAGATATGGAGTACAATCACTAATTTTGTTAGCAGTATTTGGAACACTGTTACAAGCTGGTTCAGTCGAGTGGCTTCGAGTGTAGCTGAAAAAATGGGGCAAGCACTAAACTTTATTATCACAAAAGGTTCCGAATGGGTTTCTAATATTTGGAATACAGTTACAAGTTTCGCAAGTAAAGTAGCTGATGGATTTAAAAGAGTTGTCTCAAATGTAGGCGACGGCATGAAAAACGCGCTTGATAAGATTAAAAGCTTTTTCAGCGATTTTTTAAATGCCGGAGCAGAATTAATAGGCAAAGTAGCTGAGGGTGTAGCTAACGCCGCGCACAAAGTAGTGAGCGCGGTAGGCGATGCGATTTCATCAGCGTGGGACTCTGTAACTTCGTTTGTAAGTGGACATGGTGGAGGTAGTGGTTTAGGTAAAGGCTTAGCGGTATCACAAGCTAAAGTAATGGCTACTAGCTTCGGTAAAACATTTACAAGTGAGTTAGGTTCAACGTTAACAGATGGCTTCAACGATAGTTTGACACCAAGTGTTGATGGTCATATGACAAACGATGTGCAACATAGCATGAAAGAAAATAACAGACCTATTGTTAATGTAACTGTTAGGAATGAGGGCGATCTTAACATGATTAAATCACACATTGACGATATGGATGCAAAAGATGGTAGTTTCAACTTAATGTAAGGGAGGTTTGTTTATTGATAGCCCATGATGTAGAAATTGTAAAAAACGGTGTAACTTATAGAATCAGTGACAATCCTCTCACTTACAAACATTTGAGAGTGCTTGATTACAATGTTATCGGTTCGGGTTACAAAAGGAATTATTCGCCTTTAGATGGTGTTGACGGACGTTTTCACAATTACGCTAAAGAAGAATATAAAAAAGTTGAATTAAGATTGAGGTATGAAGTACCTAAAATCGCTTATGCATCACATCTCAAATCAGACATTCAAACATTGTTTTATGGTCGCTTTTACCTAAGAGAATTGGCAACGCCGGATAACACTATCAAATTTGAAAATATGTTCGAACCGTTAGAACAAGAATTTGAATTAGATTATGTTGACGGTAGACAACTATTCGTTGGATTAGTTAGCGAAGTATCTTTTGACACAACTAAGACATCAGGAGAAATCACGTTGACCTTTGAGACGACAGAATTGCCGTTCTTTGAAAGTATCGGCTATAGCACTGATTTAGAAAGTGATAACGATTTAGAAAAATGGTCAGTTCCGGACAGAATAGCACTAAATGAAAATGATAGAAGTAGACAAATGACATTCTATAATACGAGTTCTGGAGATGTTTATTACAACGGAGATGTGGCATTAACACAATTCAACCAATTCAATGTAGTTGAAATTGAATTGGCCGAAGATGTTAAAGCTGATGATAAAGACGGTTTCACTTTCTATATGGATAAAGGAAACATCTCAGTAATTAAAGATGTCGATTTAAAGGCAGGCGATAAAATTATTTTTGATAACAAGCACACATATAGAGGCAATTTAAATATTGACCTATACAACAAGACGTTAGAACAACCGGTGTTGTATCCTGGTTGGAATCATTTTAAAGCCAACAGACTTATGAAAAAGATAGTCTTTAGACACAAATTATATTACAGATAAGGAGTAGCATATGCCGGTATTATTAAAAAGTTTGCAAGGCGTCGGTCATGCGATTCATGTTAATACAAAATTAAACGAAAAATTGAATGAAGATAGTACGTTAGACATTGATATGATAGAAAATGCCAGCACTTTCGACGCAATCGGCGCTATTACAAAGATGTGGACTATCACAAATATAAAAGGGGAAGATGACCTCAACGAATATGTGATAGTAATGCTTGATAAATCAACAATCGGAAATAAAATCAAACTTAGTCTCAAAGCGAGACAAAAAGAACTAGATGATCTAAACAATTCTAGGATTTACCAAGAATATAACGAAAGTTTCACAGGCGTAGAGTTTTTTAACACTGTATTTAAAGGAACTAGTTATAAGTACGTATTGCACACTAAGGTTGACGCATCAAAGTTCGAGGGATTAGGTAAGGGAGACACAAGACTTGAGATATTTAAAAAAGGACTTGAACGTTATCATCTCGAATATGAATATGAAGCTAAAACTAAGACGTTTCACTTGTACGATGAATTATCTAAAGTAGCAGATTATTACATCAAATCAGGTGTAAATACTGATAATGTCAAAATTCAAGAAGATGCTTCTAAATGCTACACATATATAAGAGGCTATGGCGACTTTGACGGTCAACAAACTTATACAGAGGCTGGATTACAATTCGAATTCACACACCCATTAGCACAACTGATTGGGAAAAGGGAAGCGCCTCCGTTAATAGATGGACGTATAAAAAAAGAAGATGTTTTAAAAAAATCAATGGAGCTAGTGATAAAGAAAAGTGTCACTGCTTCTATTTCTTTGGACTTCGTAGCACAGCCTGAGCATTTTCCAGAGGCTAACCCTAGAATTGGCGATGTCGTAAGAGTGGCTGAACCAACTATAGGCTATAACGACTTAGTAAGAATAGTCGAGATTACTACACATAGAGATGCATATAACAACATCATCAAACAAGATGTAGTATTAGGCGATTTTACAATGCGCGACAGATATAGAAAAGCTATCCATGAAGCTACGAATTATGTTAAGAATGTAAAAACAACAAAGTCAGACCCGGCTAAGTACTTGAGAGAACTAAACGCTAAAGTTAATGCTAGTTTATCTATAAATAATGAATTGGTTAAGCAGAATGAAAAAATAAACGCTAAAGTCGATAAGATGAATACTAAAACAGTTACAACTGCTAATGGTACGATCATGTACGACTTTACTAGTCAATCAAGTATAAGAAACATCAAATCAATTGGAACGATTGGCGACTCTGTAGCTAGAGGGTCGCACGCAAAAACTAATTTCACAGAAATGTTAGGCAAGAAATTGAAAGCCAAAACGACTAATCTTGCAAGAGGTGGCGCAACAATGGCAACAGTTCCAATAGGTAAAGAAGCGGTAGAAAACAGCATTTATAGACAAGCAGAGCAAATAAGAGGAGACCTAATCATATTACAAGGCACTGATGATGACTGGTTACACGGTTATTGGGCAGGCGTACCGATAGGCACTGATAAAACGGATACAAAAACGTTTTACGGTGCCTTTTGTTCTGCAATTGAAGTTATTAGAAAGAATAATCCAGATTCAAAAATACTAGTGATGACAGCTACAAGACAATGCCCTATGAGTGGTACAACAATACGCCGTAAAGACACGGACAAAAACAAACTAGGGTTAACACTTGAGGACTATGTAAACGCTCAAATATTAGCTTGTAGTGAGTTAGATGTACCAGTGTTTGACGCATATCACACAGATTACTTTAAGCCATACAATCCAGCTTTTAGGAAAGCGAGCATGGAGGACGGCTTACACCCTAACGAAAAAGGTCACGAGGTTATTATGTACGAGTTAATCAAGGATTATTACAGTTTTTACGACTAAAGGAGGCAACCAATGGCTTACGGATTAATAACAAGTTTGCATTCTATCACTGGCGAAAAAGTAGTTGCTCAGCACGAGTACAACTATCGATTACTTGATAATGGAATGAGCAAACTTGAGAAAATGTTTATATATCATCAAAAAGAAGAAATATACGCACACTCAGCGAAACAAATTAAATACTTGAATGACAGTGTTGAAGATTATTTAACGTATTTAAATGGCCGTTTTAGCAACATGATAATAGGTCATAACGGCGACGGTATCAACGAGGTAAAAGACGCGCGTGTTGATAATACTGGTTATGATCATAAGACATTGCAAGATCGTTTGTATCATGATTATTCAACACTAGATGCTTTCACTAAAAAGGTTGAGAAAGCTGTAGATGAACACTATAAAGAATATCAAGCGACAGAATACCGATTTGAACCAAAAGAGCAAGAACCGGAATTCATCACAGATTTATCGCCATATACTAACGCAGTAATGCAATCATTTTGGGTAGACCCTAGAACGAAAATTATTTATATGACGCAAGCTCGTCCAGGTAATCATTACATGTTATCTAGATTGAAGCCCAACGGACAATTTATTGATAGATTGCTTGTTAAAAACGGCGGTCACGGTACACACAATGCGTATAGATACATTGATGGAGAATTATGGATTTATTCAGCTGTATTGGACAGTAACAAAAACAACAAGTTTGTACGTTTCCAATATAGAACTGGAGAAATAACTTATGGTAATGAAATGCAAGATGTCATGCCGAATATATTTAACGACAGATATACGTCAGCGATTTATAATCCGGTAGAAAATTTAATGATTTTTAGACGTGAATATAAACCCACTGAAAGACAACTTAAGAATTCGTTGAACTTTGTTGAGGTTAGAAGTGCTGACGATATTGATAAAGGTATAGACAAAGTATTGTATCAAATGGATATACCTATGGAATACACTTCAGATACACAACCTATGCAAGGTATCACTTATGATGCAGGTATCTTATATTGGTATACAGGTGATTCGAATACAGCCAACCCTAACTACTTACAAGGTTTCGATATAAAAACAAAAGAATTGTTATTTAAACGACGTATCGATATTGGCGGTGTGAATAATAACTTTAAAGGAGACTTCCAAGAAGCTGAGGGTCTAGATATGTATTACGATCTAGAAACAGGACGCAAAGCGCTTTTAATAGGGGTAACTATTGGACCTGGTAACAACAGACATCACTCAATTTATTCCATCGGCCAAAGAGGTGTTAACCAATTCTTAAAAAACATTGCACCTCAAGTATCGATGACTGATTCAGGCGGACGTGTTAAACCGTTACCAATACAGAACCCAGCATATCTAAGTGATATTACGGAAGTTGGTCATTACTATATCTATACGCAAGACACACAAAATGCGTTAGATTTCCCGTTACCGAAAGCGTTTAGAGATGCAGGTTGGTTCTTTGATGTACTGCCTGGACACTATAATGGTGCTCTAAGACAAGTACTTACCAGAAACAGCACAGGTAGAAATATGCTTAAATTCGAACGTGTCATTGACATTTTCAATAAGAAAAACAACGGAGCATGGAATTTCTGTCCGCAAAACGCCGGTTATTGGGAACATATCCCTAAGAATATTACAAAATTATCAGATTTAAAAATCGTTGGTTTAGATTTCTATATCACTACTGAAGAATCAAAACGATTTACTGATTTTCCTAAAGACTTTAAAGGTATTGCAGGTTGGATATTAGAAGTAAAATCGAATACACCAGGTAACACAACACAAGTATTAAGACGTAATAACTTCCCGTCTGCACATCAATTTTTAGTTAGAAACTTTGGTACTGGTGGTGTTGGTAAATGGAGTTTATTCGAGGGAAAGGTGGTTGAATAATGATAGTAGATAATTTTTCGAAAGACGATAACTTAATCGAGTTACAAACAACATCACAATATAACCCAATTATTGACACAAACATCAGTTTCTATGAATCAGATAGAGGAACTGGTGTTTTAAATTTTGCAGTAAGTAAGAATAACAGACCGTTATCTATAAGTTCTGAACATGTTAAAACATCTATCGTGTTAAAAACCGATGATTATAACGTAGATAGAGGGGCTTATATTTCAGACGAATTAACGATAGTAGACGCAATTAATGGGCGTTTGCAGTATGTGATACCGAATGAATTTTTAAAACATTCAGGCAAGGTGCATGCTCAGGCATTCTTTACACAAAACGGGAGTAATAATGTTGTTGTTGAACGTCAATTTAGCTTCAATATTGAAAATGATTTAGTTAGTGGGTTTGATGGTATAACAAAGCTTGTTTATATCAAATCTATTCAAGATACTATCGAAGCTGTCGGTAAAGACTTTAACCAATTAAAGCAAAATATGGCTGATACACAAACGTTAATAGCAAAAGTGAATGATAGTGCGACAAAAGGCATTCAACAAATCGAAATCAAGCAAAACGAAGCTATACAAGCTATTACTGCGACGCAAACTAGTGCAACACAAGCTGTTACAGCTGAAGTCGATAAAATAGTTGAAAAAGAGCAAGCGATTTTTGAACGTGTTAACGAAGTTGAACAACAAATCAATGGCGCTGACCTTGTTAAAGGTAATTCAACAACAAATTGGCAAAAGTCTAAACTTACAGATGATTACGGTAAAGCAATTGAATCGTATGAGCAGTCCATAGATAGCGTTTTAAGCGCAGTTAACACATCTAGGATTATTCATATTACTAATGCAACAGATGCGCCAGAAAAGACGGATATAGGCACGTTAGAGAAGCCTGGACAAGATGGTGTTGATGACGGTTCTTCGTTCGATGAATCAACTTATACATCAAGCAAATCTGGTGTGTTAGTTGTTTATGTTGTTGATAATAATACTGCTCGTGCAACATGGTACCCAGACGATTCAAACGATGAGTACACAAAATACAAAATCTACGGCACATGGTACCCGTTTTATAAAAAGAATGATGGAAACTTAACTAAGCAATTTGTTGAAGAAACGTCTAACAACGCTTTAAATCAAGCTAAGCAGTATGTAGATGATAAATTCGGAACAACGAGCTGGCAACAACATAAGATGACAGAGGCGAATGGTCAATCAATTCAAGTTAACTTAAATAATGCGCAAGGCGATTTGGGATATTTAACTGCTGGTAATTACTATGCAACAAGAGTGCCGGATTTACCAGGTAGCGTTGAAAGTTATGAGGGTTATTTATCGGTATTCGTTAAAGATGATACAAACAAGCTATTTAACTTCACACCTTATAACTCTAAAAAGATTTACACACGATCAATCACAAACGGCAGACTTGAGCAACAGTGGACAGTTCCTAATGAACATAAATCAACGGTATTGTTCGACGGTGGCGCAAATGGTGTAGGTACAACAATCAATCTAACTGAACCGTACACAAACTATTCTATTTTGTTGGTAAGTGGAACTTATCCAGGTGGCGTTATTGAGGGATTCGGACTAACCGCATTACCTAACGCGATTCAATTGAGTAAAGCGAATGTAGTTGACTCAGACGGCAACGGTGGCGGTATTTATGAGTGCTTACTATCCAAAACAACTAGCACTACTTTAAGAATAGATAACGATGTGTACTTTGATTTAGGTAAAACATCAGGTTCTGGAGCGAATGCCAACAAAGTTACTATAACTAAAATTATGGGGTGGAAATAATGAAAATCACAGTAAACGATAAAAACGAAGTTATCGGATTCGTTAATACTGGCGGTTTACGCAATAGTTTAGATGTAGATGATAACAATGTGCCTATTAAATTTAAAGAAGAGTTCGAACCTAGAAAGTTTGTTTTCACTAACGGCGAAATTAAATACAATAGCAATTTCGAAAAAGAAGACGTACCGAATGCATCAAACCAACAAAGTGCGTCAGATTTAAGTGATGAGGAACTTCGCGGAATGGTTGCGAGTATGCAAATGCAGGTGGCACAAGTAAACGTATTAACAATGGAATTAGCTCAACAAAACGCTATGTTAACACAACAGTTGACTGAACTGAAAACTAACAAAACAAGTACTGAGGGGGACGTTTAAATAATGAAGATGATTTATCCAACTTTTAAAGACATTAAAACTTTTTATGTTTGGGGTTACTATAAAAACGAGCAAATTAAGTGGTACGTAGACAAGGGTTTAATCGATAAAGAAGAATACGCTTTAATCACTGGAGAAAAATATCCAGAAACAAAAGATGAAAAGTCACAGGTGTAATGCTTGTGGCTTTTTAATTTAACAAAAAGTAGGTGGCGTAATGTTTGGTTTTACCAAACGACATGAACAAGATTGGCGTTTAACGCGATTAGAAGAAAATGATAAGACTATGTTTGAAAAATTCGACAGAATAGAAGATAGTCTTAGAGCGCAAGAAAAGATTTATGACAAATTAGATAGAAATTTTGAAGAATTAAAGCGCGACAAGGTAGAAGATGAAAAGAATAAAGAAAAGAATGCCAAGAATATTAGAGACATAAAAATGTGGATTCTCGGTTTGATAGGGACTATCTTCAGTACGATTGTCATAGCTTTACTAAGAACTATTTTTGGTATTTAAAGGAGGTGATTACCATGCTTAAAGGGATTTTAGGATATAGCTTCTGGGCGTGCTTCTGGTTTGGTAAATGTAAATAACAGTTAAGAGTCAGTGCTTCGGCACTGGCTTTTTATTTTGATTGAAATGAGGTGCATACATGGGATTACCTAACCCAAAGACTAGAAAGCCTACAGCTAGTGAAGTGGTGGAGTGGGCAAAGTCGAATATTGGTAAGAGGATTAATATAGATAATTATCGGGGCAGTCAATGTTGGGATACACCTAACTTTATTTTTAAAAGATATTGGGGTTTTGTAACATGGGGCAATGCTAAGGATATGGCTAATTACAGATATCCTAAGGGTTTCCGATTCTATCGTTATTCATCTGGATTTGTACCGGAACCTGGAGACATCGCAGTTTGGCACCCTGGCAACGGAATAGGTTCGGACGGACACACCGCAATAGTAGTAGGACCATCTAATAAAAGTTATTTTTATAGCGTTGACCAAAACTGGGTTAATTCTAATAGTTGGACAGGTTCTCCGGGAAGTTTAGTAAGACACCCTTATGTAAGTGTTACAGGCTTTGTCAGACCTCCATATTCAAAAGATACTAGCAAACCTAGTAGTACTGATACAAGTTCAGCATCAAAAGCCAATGACTCAACAATTACTGGCGAAGCGAAGAAACCGCAATTTAAAGAAGTTAAAACAGTAAAATACACTGCTTACAGCAATGTTTTAGATAAAGAAGAGCATTTCATTGATCATATAGTTGTAATGGGTGATGAACGCTCAGATATTCAAGGATTATATATAAAAGAATCAATGCATATGCGTTCTGTAGACGAACTGTATACGCAAAGAAATAAGTTTATAAGTGATTATGAAATACCGCATTTATATGTCGATAGAGAGGCTACATGGCTTGCTAGACCAACCAATTTTGATGACCCGCGTCACCCTAATTGGTTGGTTATTGAAGTATGTGGTGGTCAAACAGATAGTAAGCGTCAATTCTTAATGAACCAAATACAAGCTTTAATACGGGGTGTATGGTTGTTGTCAGGAACAGATAAAGAATTATCTGAAACGACGTTAAAGGTAGACCCTAATATTTGGCGTAGTATGAAAGATTTAATTAATTACGACTTGATTAAGCAAGGTATACCGGATGACGCAAAGTATGAGCAAGTCAAAAAGAAAATGCTTGAGACGTACATCAAACGAGATATATTGAAACGAGAAAATATTAAAGAAGTAACTACAAAAACAACAATAAGAATTAGTGATAAAACATCGGTTGACAGTGCGTCAACAAGAGGACCCACTGCATCAGATGAAAAACCAAGCATCGTTACTGAAAAAAGTCCGTTCACGTTCCAGCAAGCACTGGATAGACAAATGTCTAGGGGTAACCCGAAAAAATCTCATACATGGGGCTGGGCTAATGCAACACGAGCACAAACGAGCTCAGCAATGAATGTTAAGCGAATATGGGAAAGTAACACACAATGCTATCAAATGCTTAATTTAGGCAAGTATCAAGGCGTTTCAGTTAGTGCGCTTAATAAGATACTCAAAGGGAAAGGAACGCTAGACGGACAAGGCAAAGCATTTGCAGAAGCCTGTAAGAAAAACAACATTAACGAAATCTATTTGATCGCGCACGCTTTCTTAGAAAGTGGATACGGAACAAGTAACTTCGCTAGTGGTAGATACGGTGCATATAATTACTTCGGTATTGGTGCATTCGACAACGACCCTGATTATGCAATGAAATTTGCTAAGAATAAAGGTTGGGCATCTCCAGCAAAAGCAATCATGGGCGGTGCTAGCTTCGTAAGAAAGGATTACATCAATAAAGGTCAAAACACGTTGTACCGAATTAGATGGAATCCTAAGAATCCAGCTACCCACCAATACGCTACTGCTATAGAGTGGTGCCAACATCAAGCAAGTACAATCGCTAAGTTATATAAACAAATCGGCTTAAAAGGTATCTACTTCACAAGGGATAAATATAAATAAAGAGGTGTATAAATGTACAAAATAAAAGATGTTGAAACGAGAATAAAAAATGATGGTGTTGACTTAGGTGACGTTGGCTGTCGATTTTACACTGAAGATGAAAATACAGCATCTATAAGAATAGGTATCAATGACAAACAAGGTCGTATCGATCTAAAAGCACATGGCTTAACACCTAGATTACATTTGTTTATGGAAGATGGCTCTATATTCAAAAATGAGCCCCTGATTATCGACGATGTTGTAAAAGGGTTCCTTACCTACAAGATACCTAAAAAGGTTATCAAACACGCTGGTTATGTTCGCTGTAAGCTGTTTTTAGAGAAAGAAGAAGAAAAAATACATGTCGCAAACTTTTCTTTCAATATCATTGATAGTGGTATTGAATCTGCTGTAGCAAAAGAAATCGATGTTAAATTGGTAGATGATGCTATTACGAGAATCTTAAAAGATAACGCGACAGATTTATTGAGCAAAGACTTTAAAGAGAAAATAGATAAAGATGTTATTTCTTACATCGAAAAGAATGAAAGTAAATTTAAAGGTGCGAAAGGTGATAAAGGCGAACCGGGACAACCTGGTGCAAAAGGTGAAGCAGGTAAAAAAGGAGAACAAGGCGCACCCGGTAAAAACGGTACTGTAGTATCAATCAATCCTGACACTAAAATGTGGCAAATTGATGGTAAAGATACAGATATCAAAGCAGAACCTGAGTTATTGGACAAAATCAATATCGCAAATGTTGAAGGGTTAGAAGATAAATTGCAAGAAGTTGAAAAAATCAAAGATACAACTCTCAACGACTCTAAAACGTATACGGATTCAAAAATTGCTGAACTAGTTGATAGCGCGCCTGAATCTATGAATACATTAAGAGAATTAGCAGAAGCAATACAAAACAACTCTATTTCAGAAAGTGTATTGCAACAGATTGGCTCAAAAGTTAGTACAGAAGATTTTGAGGGATTCAAGCAATCATTAAACAGTTTGTATGCAGATAAAAATCATAGTCATACAATCAAACAGATTGAAGGATTAGAAAATGCTTTATCAAAAAAATCAGACATAAATCACAGTCATGATGAACGTTATCTTTTATCATCAAATGCTTTTACAAAAGAGGAAGCAGATAAACTTTATCAACCTATCGGTTCTTCGCAGCCGTCACTGAATGTTTGGACAGGCAGTGAAACAGAATATAATTATTTGTATCAAAAAGATTTACTTAATTAAGGGGTGATTTTATGGAAGGTAATTTTAAAAATGTAAAGAAGTTTATTTACGAAGGTGAAGAATATACAAAAGTATATGCTGGAAATATCCAAGTATGGAAAAAGCCTTCATCTTTTGTAATTAAACCCTTACCTAAAAATAAATATCCGGATAGCATAGAAGATTCAACAGCAAAATGGACAATAAATGGAGTTGAACCTAATAAAAGTTATCAGGTGACAATAGAAAATGTACGTAGCGGTATAATGAGGATTTCGCAAACTAATTTAGGGTCAAGTGAATTAGGAATATCAGGGGTCAATAGCGGAGTTGCAAGTAAAAATATCAACTTTAGTAATCCTTCAGGGACGTTGTATGTCACTATAAGTGATGTTTATTCAGGATCTCCGACATTGACCATTGAATAATTTTAAACGACTAATTTTTAGTCGTTTTTTTATTTTGGATAAAAGGAGCAAACAAATGGATATTAACTGGAAATTGAGATTCAAAAACAAAGCAGTACTAACTGGTTTAGTTGGAGCATTGTTGCTATTTATCAAGCAAATCACGGATTTGTTCGGATTAGATTTATCTACTCAATTAAATCAAGCTAGCGCAATTATAGGCGCTATCCTCACGTTACTTACAGGTATTGGCGTTATTACTGACCCAACGTCAAAAGGCGTCTCAGATTCATCTATAGCACAGACATATCAAGCGCCTAGAGATAGCAATAAAGAAGAACAACAAGTTACGTGGAAATCATCACAAGACCGTAGTTTAACGCCCGAATTAAGCACGAAAGCACCAAAAGAATATGATACATCACAACCTTTCACAGACGCCTCTAACGATGTTGGCTTTGATGTGAATGAGTATCATCATGGAGGTGGCGACAATGCAAGCAAAATTAACTAAAAAAGAGTTTATAGAGTGGTTGAAAACTTCTGAGGGAAAACAATTCAATGCGGACTTATGGTATGGATTTCAATGCTTTGATTATGCCAATGCTGGTTGGAAAGTTTTGTTTGGATTACTTCTAAAAGGTTTAGGTGCAAAAGATATACCATTTGCAAACGATTTCGATGGACTAGCTACTGTATACCAAAATACACCAGACTTTTTGGCAGAACCCGGCGACATGGTTGTGTTCGGTAGTAATTACGGTGCAGGATACGGACACGTAGCATGGGTAATTGAAGCAACTTTAGATTACATCATTGTATATGAGCAGAATTGGCTAGGCGGTGGCTGGACTGACGGAATCGAACAACCCGGCTGGGGTTGGGAAAAAGTTACAAGACGACAACATGCTTATGATTTCCCTATGTGGTTTATCCGTCCGAATTTTAAAAGTGAGACAGCGCCACGATCAGTTCAATCTCCTACACAAGCACCTAAAAAAGAAACAGCTAAGCCACAACCTAAAGCAGCAGAACTTAAAATCATCAAAGATGTGGTTAAAGGTTATGACCTACCTAAGCGTGGTAGTAACCCTAAAGGTATAGTTATACACAACGACGCAGGGAGCAAAGGGGCGACTGCTGAAGCATATCGTAACGGATTAGTAAATGCACCTTTATCAAGATTAGAAGCGGGCATTGCGCATAGTTATGTATCAGGCAACACAGTTTGGCAAGCCTTAGATGAATCACAAGTAGGTTGGCATACCGCTAATCAAATAGGTAATAAATATTATTACGGTATTGAAGTATGTCAATCAATGGGCGCAGATAACGCGACATTCTTAAAAAATGAACAGGCAACTTTCCAAGAATGCGCTAGATTGTTGAAAAAATGGGGATTACCAGCAAACAGAAATACAATCAGATTGCACAATGAATTTACTTCAACATCATGCCCTCATAGAAGTTCGGTTTTACACACTGGTTTTGACCCAGTAACTCGCGGTCTATTGCCAGAAGACAAGCGGTTGCAACTTAAAGACTACTTTATCAAGCAGATTAGGGCGTATATGGATGGTAAAATACCGGTTGCCACTGTCTCTAATGAGTCAAGCGCTTCAAGTAATACAGTTAAACCAGTTGCAAGTGCATGGAAACGTAATAAATATGGTACTTACTACATGGAAGAAAGTGCTAGATTCACAAACGGCAATCAACCAATCACAGTAAGAAAAGTGGGGCCATTCTTATCTTGTCCAGTGGGTTATCAGTTCCAACCTGGTGGATATTGTGATTATACAGAAGTGATGTTACAAGATGGTCATGTTTGGGTAGGATATACATGGGAGGGGCAACGTTATTACTTGCCTATTAGAACATGGAATGGTTCTGCCCCACCTAATCAGATATTAGGTGACTTATGGGGAGAAATCAGTTAGAATGACATAGTCATGTCTATTTAAGCAGGTGCGTTACATACCTGCTTTCTATTTACATTTAAAGATAAAATGTGCTATTATTTTACTAGAACTTTTTAACATTTCTCTCAAGATTTAAATGTAGATAACAGGCAGGTACTACGGTACTTGCCTATTTTTTTATGCAAAAAAACGAAAAAAGTTTATAAAAAGTATTGCATATCACGTTTAACCGTGTTATAATAAGGTATACCAGTTGAGAGGAGGATAAAAAGTGTTAGAAAATTTTAAAACTATAGCAGAAATCGCCTTTTATACAATGTCAGCAATTGCCATAGCGAAAACATTGAAAAAAGACGATAAGTAAGTAGACAAGCCCGAAAGGGCTGTCTATATATAAATTCTAACACTAAAATACTATGAAAACAATTTACATTATTTTAATCATTCTTATTTGGATAAACGTGTTTTTAGGCAACGATATAAGTAAAAGTGTTGTTGCACTGCTTACTACTTTACTGCTTATCAATTTATGGAAGAGGGATAAAAATGACAGCAATAAAAGAAATAATTGAATCAATAGAAAAGTTATTCGAAAAAGAAACGGGATATAAAATTGCTAAAAATTCCGGATTACCATATCAAACTGTGCAAGATTTAAGGAATGGAAAAACATCTTTATCAGATGCCAGATTCAGAACGATAATAAAGTTATACGAGTATCAAAGATTACTTGAAAACAAAGAAGATAAATAGAGGAGCTAAAAATATGTTTGTTACAAAAGAAGAATTTAAAAATTTGAATGTGAAAGAAGTGTTTGAATCAGGTAAAAACTTTATAAAAATTACAGATGGAAGACATGCAATATATTGGGTAAACGATAGATACGTAGTACTTGACCATAAAAAAGGCGATTTGTACCCACAAAAAGCATACCCAAAATATATCGAAAGAAAATTAGTAAGTTAAATAATTAGAAAACCACGTCTTAATTGACGTGGTTATTTTTTACGTGAATGTTTTGTAACAACTACAGTAGAAGTGGTACCATTCATGTCCTTACGGGATAAATTAAATAAACACGTATGTGGTGAAGGCTACTATGAATTTTTATAACCTATTAACAGTCTAATTTAGTAATCACATAGTTATTATTGTAAGAAAAAGGTTCAATAATTTTCCTGGTAAAGAAAAAACTCTTTACAAACATTCACACACCTGTTAATATTATTTCTTGTAGAAAATAAAAATTAAAACATGACTTAAAGGAGATTTTATAAATGGCAGTTAAAATTCGTTTAACACGTTTAGGTTCAAAAAGAAATCCATTCTATCGTATCGTAGTAGCAGATGCTCGTTCTCCACGTGACGGACGTATCATCGAACAAATCGGTACTTATAACCCAACGAGCGCTAATGCTCCAGAAATTAAAGTTGACGAAGCGTTAGCTTTAAAATGGTTAAATGATGGTGCGAAACCAACTGATACAGTTCACAATATCTTATCAAAAGAAGGTATTATGAAAAAATTTGACGAACAAAAGAAAGCTAAGTAATTTAGCGTAAAATTGTTCTAACAATAAGAATAACTCGTTTACACTGACAGTTATTACTCAATGATACGTTGGGAATATCACATGTTAGTAATATAGAACGTATTGGGTACCATAATGGTGCCCTTTTTCTTTGAATTATTTTCAATTAAAATAGAAGTGTTCAAAGCATAGAGTTGGAGGTAATAGAATGAGAGTTGAAGTTGGTCAAATTGTTAACACACATGGTATTAAAGGTGAAATTAAAGTAAAATCCAATTCAGACTTTACAGACGTTCGTTTTCAACCCGGTCAAGTGCTGACAGTTGTGTATAACAATAACGACCTTGAATATACTGTTAAGTCACATAGAGTGCATAAAGGGCTTCATATGCTCACATTTGAAGGTATTAATAATATTAATGATATTGAGCATTTAAAAGGGAGTTCTATTTATCAAGAGCGTGATCATGAAGATATCGTACTTGAGGAAAATGAATTTTATTATTCAGATATTATAGGATGTACAGTTTTTGATGATCAAGAAACACCAATAGGTCGTGTAATTAATATATTTGAAACAGGTGCTAATGATGTGTGGGTGATTAAAGGATATAAAGAATATTTGATTCCTTATATTGCTGATGTTGTAAAAGAAGTGGATGTTGAAAATAAAAAAATCATCATTACACCGATGGAAGGATTGTTGGATTAATGAAAATTGATTATTTAACTTTATTTCCTGAAATGTTTGATGGTGTTTTAAATCATTCAATTATGAAACGTGCCCAAGAAAACAATAAATTACAAATCAATACGGTTAATTTTAGAGATTATGCAATTAACAAGCACAACCAAGTAGATGATTATCCGTATGGTGGCGGACAAGGTATGGTGTTAAAGCCTGAACCTGTTTTTAATGCGATGGAAGACTTAGATGTCACAGAACAAACACGCGTTATTTTAATGTGTCCACAAGGCGAGCCATTTTCACATCAGAAAGCTGTTGAATTAAGCAAGGCTGACCACATCGTTTTCATATGTGGACATTATGAAGGTTACGATGAACGTATCCGAACACATCTTGTCACAGATGAAATATCAATGGGTGACTATGTTTTAACAGGTGGAGAATTGCCAGCGATGACCATGACTGATGCCATTGTTAGACTGATTCCAGGTGTTTTAGGTAATGAACAGTCACATCAAGACGATTCATTTTCAGATGGGTTATTAGAGTTTCCGCAATATACACGTCCGCGTGAATTTAAGGGTCTAACAGTTCCAGATGTTTTATTGTCTGGAAATCATGCCAATATTGATGCATGGAGACATGAGCAAAAGTTGATCCGCACATATAATAAAAGACCTGACTTAATTGAAAAATATCCATTAACTAATGCAGATAAGCAAATATTAGAAAGATATAAAATAGGATTGAAAAAAGGTTAGTATTGTGCTAACATAATCTGAGTATGGAAACACTAAAATCACTATGATCCGCTGCTATATATTTGTCGAGGCAAGAACATAGGTTGAAGAGGAGAATTTATAATGACAAATCACAAATTAATCGAAGCAGTAACTAAATCACAATTACGTACAGACTTACCAAGTTTCCGTCCTGGTGATACTTTACGTGTACACGTACGTATCATTGAGGGTACTCGTGAGCGTATCCAAGTATTCGAAGGCGTTGTAATTAAACGTCGTGGCGGTGGCGTTTCTGAAACGTTTACAGTTCGTAAAATTTCATCAGGTGTTGGCGTGGAACGTACATTCCCATTACACACACCAAAAATTGAAAAAATCGAAGTTAAACGTCGTGGTAAAGTACGTCGTGCTAAATTATATTACTTACGTAGTT
>OJWC01000082.1_pt1 | contig 36458 bp, 44 predicted proteins | sample 1600371 | NCBI WGS metagenome assembly OJWC01 (sample SAMN04436876, study PRJEB24849) | human gut metagenome | biome: human gut; feature: NICU; material: stool | host: Homo sapiens | place: USA: Saint Louis, MO | collected 2011-12-01 | reverse complement strand
TACGCCAAGACCGCTGACGAAAGGAAGTATGGCGTGGCGTTTCCTACCTTATGAACTTTACACCATGCAGAGATATCTCCAGTATGGACTGCTGGAACAAAAACATCTACAGCATTTTGACGCATGGGCATCTACCTTTGGGGAAACCGTAACAGCTCTTGAGATTGCACCAGAGGGAAATGGATATCGCTTAAAGACAAGGTTTGCTCGTTTTTATAATCTGCCGGAACTTATGCAGATGTTCCGGGAAGTGGCAGATATTCAGACCGCAGATATGCTGAACCTGCCAGTACCAAAGGCGGAATACCGGGTTGTAAAAACGGAGCCGACACAGATGCAGAAGGATATGGTCGAAGAACTGGGGAAAAGGGCAGAGTGGGTGCGAAATGGAGAGGTAAGTCCAAGAGAGGATAACATGCTTCGGATTACCAATGACGGGAGGAAACTGGCACTTGACCAAAGGCTGACCAATCCGCTTTTGCCCGACGATCCGGGAAGTAAAGTCAATGCGTGTGTGGAGGAAATTTACCGATTATGGTGGGAAAACAGGGAGAAAAGATTGACACAGTTAGTGTTCTGCGATCTTTCTACACCGAAAATAGACGGTACTTTCAGCGTATATAACGATATTCGAGAGAAACTGCTTACAAAAGGAGTTCCACTAGAAGAAGTGGCATTTATCCATGATGCCAATACCGATGTCAGGAAGAAAGAATTGTTTGCCAGAGTACGAAAAGGAGCTGTCCGTATTTTGATGGGCAGTACGTTTAAGATGGGGGCAGGGACGAATGTACAGGATTTAATCATTGCCAGCCATGATCTTGACTGCCCTTGGAGACCACGAGATGTAGGACGGATTTTGCGGACATTCAAAATAAAAAAGAATGTGGAGGTAACAGACAATGGCAAAGACAATTTTTGAGGAAATGGGCGGCAAATACGAAAGGCAAGGCGATTATTTAATACCGTGCTTAACTGTACCCGCCGAAGAAGAACAGGCAATAGGCATCTGGGGGCAACGGCATTTAGATTATCTAAAACAGTACCGTAAAGTTACATACACCAATCTTCTTACAAGCGGCAGGCTAAACGCCTACCTTGCCGACATTGACAGACAGGCACAGGAGCGCTTTGAAAGGCTCATAGAGGGTATGAAACAGGCACAGGGCATAACGGAACAGCTAAAGGCAGAAAACGCCTTAGAATGGACAAGATGCCTCAATAACATAAGGGCTTGTGCGAGGGAGATTGTGGAAAAGGAAATTATTTTTGCATAAACAGATGATTAGTGGCAGGGGGAAATCCTGCCGCTTTTTCTGCTTTAGTTTGTCAGCTTGACAAATAAAGGGTTAAGGAATATAATTGAAAGTACTAAACCCCCAGCTATGCTGGGGAGAATGGTGTAAGTGGAAACGGTGAGGATATCAAGAAAAAGCCTCCTATGATACAATGAGTATGGTGTCGCAAGCCAACTCAAAGAATAGGAGGCGGTCCAAGTGGACAATAAAAGCATATCACATACCCGCTGGAAATGCCAGTACCATATAGTTTTCATTCCGAAATATAGGAAAAAAACGTTGTATGGAAAAGTGAGGGAAGATGTTAGAGAAATAATAAAAACATTGTGCAACTACAAGAATGTAGAAATTATTGCAGGTGCAGTTTGCGTGGATCATGTACATCTTAGTGTAGCAATACCGCCTAAACTGAGTATTTCAAGTTTCATGGGATATTTAAAGGGAAAGAGTACACTAATGATTTATGATAGGCACCCAGAATTGCAAAGTAAATGGAACAAAGCATTTTGGGCGCGAGGGTATTATGTCGAAACCATTGGTAATATCACTGATGAAGCTGTACAGAAGTATATAAAAGAGCAGGCAGAAGAATCAAGAAAAGAAGATTCTAGTAGTACCGCTTTATAGCGGACCAGTAAAAGTGCTTGTGACACCGCCCTGTGGGGCGAGTAGTAATATAGCCCTTTGGAGGGCTAAAATCAAACCACCAGTTGAACTGGTGGTTGGTGACTTAGATTCAGTATTATACAAGGAGTTAATAAATATGCGGCAAGGTATTCTTAAATAAACTGTCAATTTGATAGTGGGAACAAAAAGTAGCAGTCCCGTTTCACTTTTAATATGGGGCTTAGTTTTTTGTACCCAGTTTAAGAATACTTTTATCATGTAATTTTATATGCCCGAAAACATATAAGTGTTTTGGGGCTATTGGAGTTATTTACCCAGTGATAGGAGTATTTATCACTGGGTATTTTTATGCCCTTTTTTGGGTGTTGATAGGAGGAAAATCACATGAAAATAATTAACTTAGGCATTCTGGCTCACGTTGACGCAGGAAAGACAACATTAACGGAAAGTTTATTGTATACCAGTGGTGCAATTGCAGAACTAGGGAGCGTAGATGAAGGCACAACAAGAACAGATACAATGAATTTGGAGCGTCAAAGGGGAATCACTATCCAGACAGCAGTGACATCTTTTCAGTGGGAGGATGTAAAAGTCAACATTATAGATACGCCAGGTCATATGGATTTTTTGGCGGAAGTATACCGTTCTTTATCCGTTTTAGACGGAGCAGTATTATTAGTTTCTGCAAAGGATGGCATACAGGCACAGACCCGTATACTGTTTCATGCACTACAGACAATGAAGATTCCGACAATCTTTTTTATCAATAAAATTGACCAAGAGGGGATTGATTTGCCAATGGTATATCGAGAAATGAAAGCAAAGCTTTCTTCGGAAATTATAGTGAAGCAAAAGGTTGGGCAGCATCCCCATATAAATGTAACGGACAATGACGATATGGAACAGTGGGATGCGGTAATTATGGGAAACGATGAACTATTAGAGAAATATATGTCAGGGAAACCGTTTAAAATGTCAGAACTGGAACAGGAAGAAAACAGGAGATTCCAAAACGGAACGTTATTTCCCGTTTATCACGGAAGCGCTAAAAACAATCTGGGGATTCGGCAGCTTATAGAAGTGATTGCCAGTAAATTTTATTCATCAACGCCTGAAGGTCAATCTGAACTATGCGGGCAGGTTTTTAAGATTGAATATTCAGAGAAAAGGCGGCGTTTTGTTTATGTGCGTATATATAGCGGAACATTGCATTTGAGGGATGTTATTAGAATATCTGAAAAAGAGAAAATAAAAATCACAGAGATGTGTGTTCCGACAAACGGTGAATTATATTCATCCGATATAGCCTGCTCTGGTGATATTGTAATTTTACCAAATGATGTTTTGCAGCTAAACAGTATTTTGGGGAACGAAATGCTGTTGCCGCAGAGAAAATTTATTGAAAATCCTCTCCCTATGCTCCAAACAACGATTGCAGTAAAGAAATCTGAACAGCGGGAAATATTGCTTGGGGCACTTACAGAAATTTCAGATGGCGACCCTCTTTTAAAATATTATGTGGATACTACAACGCATGAGATTATACTTTCTTTTTTGGGGAAAGTGCAGATGGAAGTCATTTGTGCCATCCTTGAGGAAAAATATCATGTGGAGGCAGAAATAAAAGAGCCTACTGTTATATATATGGAAAGACCGCTTAGAAAAGCAGAATATACCATCCACATAGAAGTCCCGCCAAATCCTTTCTGGGCTTCTGTCGGGTTGTCCATAGAGCCGCTCCCTATTGGAAGCGGAGTGCAGTATGAAAGCAGAGTTTCACTTGGATATTTAAATCAATCGTTCCAAAATGCGGTTATGGAGGGGGTTCTTTATGGCTGCGAGCAGGGGCTGTATGGATGGAAAGTGACAGACTGTAAAATCTGTTTTGAATATGGATTGTATTATAGTCCTGTAAGTACCCCCGCAGACTTTCGGCTGCTTTCCCCTATCGTATTGGAGCAGGCTTTAAAAAAAGCAGGGACAGAACTATTAGAGCCATATCTCCACTTTGAAATTTATGCACCGCAGGAATATCTCTCACGGGCGTATCATGATGCTCCAAGGTATTGTGCAGATATTGTAAGTACTCAGATAAAGAATGACGAGGTCATTCTGAAAGGAGAAATCCCTGCTAGATGTATTCAAGAATACAGGAACGATTTAACTTATTTCACAAATGGGCAGGGAGTCTGCTTGACAGAGTTAAAAGGATACCAGCCAGCTATTGGTAAATTTATTTGCCAACCCCGCCGCCCGAATAGCCGTATAGATAAGGTTCGGCATATGTTCCACAAGTTAGCTTAACAGCTTGCAAAAGTCATATAAAATGAGATTTGAAAGGATTAGAGACTAATTATGATGAAATGTGAATGGATATTGTGTCCTGTTTGTGGGAGCAAAACCCGTAATAAAATTAGGAAGGACACTGTTTTGGAGAATTATCCTCTTTATTGTCCAAAATGCAGACAAGAAAGATTGATTAAAGTTGACAACTTGAAGATAACTGTCATCAAAGAGCCAGACGCTTAAGACGCAGAGCCGATGAAATTGTGGAACAATTCACGAATCATCGGCTCTTTTTGTTTCGTATTTGAAAGAACAAACTCACCAAATAAAAAAAACGATATTCGGGTGGGTTATTTTGTTATACCCTAAATTACCCTCTGAATTTGTTTTTAAATTTGGAGGGATTTTTTTATGTCCTTTTTTCGGGCGGTTATTCATCTGCTCATACGAAGTAAAATTTATCAATACATAGCATATCAGAGAACGGCAGGAAACCAGTTAAAAAAATTTCTGCCAGTGCAGCGGTACTTCTCACCTTGAAAGTAGAAGTACAATCTCCATACAACAGAATTATAAATTCCTATAACCGTAAAGGTCACAGAGCCTTTGCGGTTTTTCTTTTGTCGATTTTTGTTGGAAAGTGCCGCAGGATTGTTTCTGATGTGCGTTGCCGCTCCCCGCCTCTCCATCTGGATTTTAAGCATTTCAAAAATTCAGATGGGAGGTACTTACGGTGAAGTATGCACCAAGAAAAGTATATATCAAAGAAAGTGGCGGCTATGTGGAATTATCCTACACGGAGTTTTGTCGTTGCAGGGAATCCGACCAGACTTATATGGACAAGCTGTTTATCCCCGTTCAGGGCTGTCTGCTTGAAGTTGTGAGGGAGCAATACACAGACTTCTACCGAGATAAGGAACGGTGGCGTTATCTGCAAAAATTAGATACGAAGAACAGCCTGCTTTCTCTGGATGGATTTACGGACAGCGAGGGGAATCCTCTGGACTTTATCGCTGATGAAGCGGCGGACATTGCGGAAACCGTTGTCAATGCGGTCATGGTGGACAGGCTGAATGCCGCCCTGCCTTTGCTGTCGGATAGTGAACAGGAGTTGATACAGGCAATCTTTTTTGACGGACTTTCCGAGCGTGAAGTCGGGGCGAGGTTGGGCATAACCCAGAGCGTTGTAAACAAACGAAAAGCCAGAATCCTAATAAAACTAAGAAAGATGATAGAAAGTTAAAATTTAAGGCGTTCAGCCCCCTTGTTTTTTCCTTTGGGAAAATGAGGGGGCTTTTCTCTGCCCTCTCAATCAATTCTGATTGGAGGAAGAAAGAATGGCATACAACCACGGACGGGAGGACAGGAAATGGCGTATCTGGAAAGAAGCGGAGGAAAAGCTGCTGCGTGAGTGCGGCGTTGATGAAGCGACCATTGAGCAGATACGCATTGCAGACAGGGCAGACTTCAATTCCAACAGGCGGTTTTACCGATGGACGAATGACGTTGCGGAATATCTTGAGGACATGGCAGACAGGGAGCGGCAGACGGAAGTGGGTACGGTTGCGGAGTTACTGGATGAAATTGAAAGTGAAAACCTCTATCAAGTGTTAGTGGAAGTAGACGGACGTACCTTGAAAATTGTCCTGCTGAAAATGCAGGGGTATTCCACAAAAGAAATTGCCCCGCTCGTGCATTTGACGACTGGTGCCATCTATGCGAGGTTAGACCATCTGCGGAAGAAGCTGCGGAAAATTTTATAAGCGTCTAATACATCCCATTATCCTGCGGGCTACTGGGTGGGGAGCGGAATCTCCCCGCTTATTTTTGGCAGGAGGACAAAGGGATGGCATACAGGGTTAAGGCGTACACGCTTCGGGAGGAATCCACGGAAAGCGGCACAAGGTATTTTATCAGCTTTAAGGACGGGCAGGAGAAACACCACGAACTGGAAGTATCCGAGCGGTTATTCTTTGAATTTCGGCAGATGGAACGCAGGAACAGGAATCTTCTCCAATGGGACGAGCGGCACAGGGAGTTCAACGAGGTATGGGACGAAACCCTTTACAGGCGGGCGTTGCGTGTGCCTAAGAGCCTTGATGAAAGCATGGTTGAGGAAGAACGGAATGAAACGCTCTGTAAGGCGGTTGGGAGCCTGCCAGAGATACAAAGGCGGCGTTTCCTGCTCTATTACGAGTATGAGTTCAATTTTTATCAAATCGCCGCTATGGAGCATTGCACCGCTTCGGCAATACAGAAATCTGTTGCGATTGCAAAGGAGAAAGTAAAGGCGGAAATGAGGAAGTATCTCCAACCGTGACCGACACCGCCCGAAAAAGAAATTTGTTTTTTATTTGTGTGGGATTGGCGGCATTACATACTCTCACTTTTTTCGTGGGAGTAAATCTTTTTTAAGGAGGTCAACGCCTATGTGCAATGAAAACAAAGACACCGCCCGAAAGGAGGAAACCCATGCAGAAGTTACAGACAGTCAACGCCGAAACGCTCCTTTATGAGCCGCTTGAGAAGCCGTCCTTTGTGGTGGACAGCCTTATCCCGACAGGCTTGTCGCTGTTCTGCGGCTCACAGAAGATAGGCAAGAGCTGGCTCATGCTGAAGCTATGCCTATGCGTGTCGCAGGGAATCCCTTTATGGGATATGCCGACAATGGAGGGCGACGTGCTTTACCTCTGCCTTGAGGACACGTTCTGCCGCATACAGGACAGGCTATTCCGCTTGACGGACGAAGCAAGCGGGCGGCTCCACTTTGCCGTGGCAAGCTGCAAGCTGTCAGACGGTCTTATCGTGCAGCTTGAGGATTATCTGAAAGACTATCCAGAAAGCAGGCTCATTGTAATTGATACCTTGCAGAAAGTCCGTACAGCTTCAAAAGACAACGCCTATGCCAGTGATTATGGGGACATTTCCCTAATCAAAGACTTTGCCGACAGGCACTCATTGGCGGTCATTGTCGTCCACCACATCCGAAAGCAGAATGACAGCGATGTGTTCAACAAGGTGTCTGGGACGACAGGCTTAACGGGGAGCGCCGACGCTACCTTTGTGTTGGAAAAGGAGAAACGGGCATCCGACACCGCCAAGCTGTATGTGACGGGCAGGGACACGCCCTATCAGGAATATACGCTCCGTTTCCGTGATTGCAGTTGGGAACTTGTGGAGAGGAAAACGCAGGAGCAGCTTGCGAAAGAAACGATACCAGATGTCCTTTTTCGGTTGGTGGATTTTATGAGGGATAAGGAAGAATGGGCAGGCACGGCAACGGAGCTGTTAGCCGCAATGGGGGAAACGGAAACCATACCCACGGTGATTACGAAATGGCTGAATGAATACCGCACCACATTTTTAAGTGAGAACTGTATCAGCTACCAGTACAGCCGCAAAAAGGATGGCAGGCAGATTGCCCTTGCAAGGCGGGAGGGTGACAGCGGTGACGGTGGTGACGGCGATATTGGGATACCCCCTGTTACTGTCATTGAAGCTTAAAGCCGTGTAAAGCGGGCGGCTCTGCCCTGCGGGTGACAGCGGTGACAGTGATTTTAGGATACCCCGCCGCTGTCACCCCTACGGGAGAACACCCCGTAAACGCAAGATACAGGCGTGGGATTTACCCGCCTTTTTCGGCGTGTAAAACCACCCCTGCGGTCAGAAAAATCCTTCCGATTTTTCCGACTGCGTTTACAGGGTGTAACACACTACACTTTGCCCTGCAAAGTCGTGTGCCAGACGTTCCCTCTGGACTCCCTTATGGCAGGTCTTACGCCCTGCTATCCTGCGCCGTGCGGCTTCGGATAAAAGAATGGCGGCATGACGGTGACGGCTCTTGTGAGGGGGTATCCCAAAACTGCTGTCACCGCCGTCACCGCTGTCACCCAAAGGGCAGTTTACCCGCCGAAGAAAGGAAGATGATGGATTATGCCCTATGCAATCCTGCGTTTCCAGAAACGCAAAGCGGGCGGCGTTGCGGCTTGTGAACGCCACAACGAACGGAAGAAAGAAGCCTACAAAAGCAATCCAGATATCGACATGGAACGCTCTAAAAATAACTATCACCTTGTTGCACCGCCACGCTACACCTACAAGAAAGAGATTAACCGAAAGGTAGCCGAAGCAGGGTGCAGGACAAGGAAAGACAGCGTGATGATGGTGGAAACGCTTATCACGGCTTCGCCAGAATTTATGAACCAGTTACCGCCCGAAGAACAGAAAGAGTATTTTACGCTGGCTCTGGACTTCATTTCGGAGCGTGTCGGGGAGAAAAATATCCTCTCCGCAGTCGTCCACATGGACGAGAGAACGCCGCATATGCACCTCTGTTTTGTGCCGATTACACCAGACAATAAGCTGTCTGCCAAAACAATTTTAGGCAATCAAAAGAGCCTGTCCGAATGGCAGACCGCCTACCATGAGCGGATGTCCTCACGGTGGAATCAGCTTGAAAGAGGTCAGTCCTCAATGGAAACGAAGCGGAAACATGTCCCCACATGGCTCTATAAGTTGGGCGGCAGGCTTGATAAACAGTATGAGGAAATTGTGTCTGCACTGTCCGACATCAACGCCTTTAATGCAGGGAAGAAGCGTGACAAGGCTCTGGAACTGATTGCGGCATGGCTCCCAGACGTGGAGAAATTCTCAAAGGAAATCAGTAAGCAGAGTGCCTATATCAATAGCCTAAAGGAGCAAATCGGGCAGGAATCAGACTATGCGGGGCGTATGCGTGATGAAAAGTATGAGCAGGAACTAAAGGTGCAGAAAGCGAACCAGAAGATATTTGAGTTGCAGAGAACCAACGAGCAGATGGGGCGGCTGCTCTCAAAGATACCGCCCGAAGTGTTGGAAGAATTGCAGAAAAACCATAAAAGCAGAGCGAAAGAAAGGTAGATATGTGAATGAAGAAACAGGATTTTAAGGTGTTAAAGACCAAAGACTTGTACCCGTTTCCCGACAATCCGTTTCATGTGGCAGAGGATGAAACGCTGTCAGAATTAGCGGAAAGCATCAAGGAATTTGGCATTGTCACGCCGATAATCACACGCCCGAAAGAGGACGGGAACGGCTATGAAGTGATTGCAGGGCAGCGGCGTGTCCGTGCGTCTGAACTTGCAGGGATAAATACCGTGCCTGCGTTTGTCCTGCCCTTAGACCGTGACCGAGCCATCATCACCCTTGTAGACAGTAATTTACAGCGTGAGAATATCCTGCCATCAGAGCGGGCGTTTGCCTACAAGATGAAATCCGAAGCCATGAAGCGGCAGGGTTTCCGCACAGACTTAACCTCGTCACAAGTTGTGACGAAGTTGCGGACGGACGACAAGGTGGCACAGGGCTTCGGCGTAGGCAGGATGACCGTACAAAGATTTATCCGTTTGACGGAACTGATACCGCCGATTTTGCGGATGGTGGACGAGGGGAAAATCGCCCTCACGCCTGCGGTGGAACTGTCCTTTTTGAAGAAAGACGAGCAGGAAAACCTCTTTGCCACGATGGAGAGCGAAGAAGCAACGCCCTCACTCTCACAGGCACAGCGGATGAAAAGCCTAAGCCAGAGCGGGCGGCTTGACATGGATACGATATTTGCGATTATGACGGAGGAAAAGGGCAACCAGAAAGAAACCTTGAAAATCAACACAAGCAAGCTGAAAAAATACTTTCCGAAGAACACAACGCCGAAGCAGATGGAGGAAACCATCATCAAACTTTTGGAGCGTGAGTTGCAGAGGAAACGCAACCGTGACAGCCGCTAATCTTCTTTTTTCGGGAGGTAAATGCAGAAAATTGAGGTATGAAGAATGAAAGAAATCCAGTATGAGATTGTAAAGGAAATCGCCGTATTGTCTAAGGGCGACAGCGGCTACACAAAAGAAATCAATCTTATCTCATGGAACGGAAGAGAGCCGAAATATGACATCCGCAGCTTTTCCCCGAACCGTGAGAAGTGCGGAAAGGGTATCACGTTGAACGCTGATGAAGCAGCAGCACTCCTTGAAGCATTACAGAAAGAAGTAAACAGCGGGGATTGATGGTATCTGATTGACAGGGCGGGGCGTTTCCAGACGTTCTCCTGCCCTGTCTGGAAAGGAAGATTTAAGTATGGGCGAGGATAAGAAAGCAGATAAAAAGAGAAAGCGTATCGTGCCGAAAGCACCAGTTCAGATGATAATCAGCCGTGAATATGTCGGCACGCAGACAGTCACAGAAGCGTTTATCCCGATTATTTCCGAGGATATTCGGAAGAAGATTGCCGAGGGCGACACCTTCGACAATGAGGGGCTGTCCGCTTAGAATGTACGCAATGGAACATGAAAACAGATAGGACAGATATGGAGGTTTTACAGTATGGCAGGAATAAGAACGGAGAATAAGGTTTACGAAGTCGGCATGTACTGCCGCTTGTCAAAGGACGATGGCACGGATAACGAGAGTGCGAGCATTGCGACACAGAAATCCATCCTCACGGATTATGTGAAAAAGCAGGGATGGCACTTAGCAAAAACGTATGTGGACGATGGTTACTCTGGTACGAATTTCCAAAGACCAAGTTTCCAGAACATGATTAAGGACATTGAAAACGGACTGATAAACTGCGTGATTACGAAAGATTTATCACGTCTGGGGAGGAACTATCTTGACTGCGGCTTATATCTGGAAGTGTTTTTCCCAGAGCATAACGTGAGGTATATAGCGGTCAATGACGGCGTGGACACGCTCAATAAATCGGCGATGGACATCACGCCCTTCCGCAACATCCTAAACGAAATGTATTCTGCCGATGTGTCGGTCAAGATAAAATCGGCGTACCGTGCGAGGTTTCAGCAGGGGAAATTCATGGGGACGACAGCACCATACGGATATGTCAAAGACCCTGCCGACCATAATCACCTATTGATTGATGATAAAGTGGCACACGTTGTAAGGGAAATATTTGACCTTGCGTTAGCGGGCAACGGAATCGCCAAAATCCGCAAGCACATCAACAAACAGCATATCTTACGCCCCGCCGCTTATGCGGCGGAGCAGGGGGCAACAGGCTATGAGAGGTATTTTGAGGAGAATGAGGAGAACCGTTATATTTGGAGCGAGAACAGCGTAAGGGGCATTTTAAGAAGCCCGATATATGCGGGAAACCTTGCAGGCTACAAGCGGATTGCCGCCAACATGAAAAGCAAGAAACGCCCCTCTAAGCTGCCCGAAGAATGGGAAGTGATACCAGACACCCATGAGGGGATAGTCACGCAGGAGGAATTTGATACCGTACAGCAGCTTATTACAAGCCGCAGATTACCAGAAAACAAGGGCGGCTTTGAGAACATCTTTGCAGGCGTTATTAAGTGTGCGGACTGCGGCTATGCGATGCGGGCTATGAGTGCCAACAGGAGGAAACGCCCCGACATCATCGACTGCGTACAATATTCCTGCAATAATTATGGCAGATACGGTAATATCATGTGTACCGCACACAGCATTGAAGCGAGGGACTTGTTCAACGCTGTCCTCACCGACATCAACCGATTTGCGGATATGGCGGTCAATGATGAAAAGACGGTAAGGGTGATTGAAAAGCGGCTCACGGAAACAGACCAGAGCAGGGCAAGGACACTGGAAAAGGAGCAGAGAAAGCTGAACAAACGCCTTGCAGAACTGGACAGGCTGTTTTCCTCACTCTATGAAGATAAGGTGATGGAGCGTATTACGGAGCGGAATTTTGAGATGATGTCGGGGAAATACCAGAAAGAGCAGCTTGAAATTGAAGCAAGGCTGAAAGAGGTAACGGAAACGCTCAACGACAGCTATGAGAAATCGCAGGGTGTCCGTGACTTCCTCTCCTTAATCCGCAACTATCAAGGAATTAAGGAATTGGACGCAACCATCATAAACGCACTCATAGACAAGATACTTGTTTCGGAATGTGAGAAACTTACAGACGGAACAATACGGCAGGAAATCAAGATTTATTATAAATTCATCGGCTTTGTCGGTGAATTACATATCACACCCACAAAGCGGTGGACAGCGTTAAAGCCTAAGAATTGTACGGTGTGCGGTGCTGAATATGTTCCCCGCTCTGCAATATCAAAGTATTGCCCAGAGTGCAGGAAAAGGATAAGAAAGGTTCAAGGAACGGAAACGAAACGCAGGGGCAGGGAGCGAAACAGACAGGCATGTATTGAACTGTCCGCAAAAAATGACCGACTGATTTAGAGCAGAGAGCCGGAAGAACTGTCCGACAGGGAAACAAAAACCCGGAGGTGCAGATTATCCGCTATGTAACAGCAGGAACTTTTGACAGTTATCTTTATCAAACCATTGAGAATAAACAGAAGTATATCGGGCAGATCATGACTTCGAAAAGCCCTGCAAGAAGTGTGGAAGATATTGATGAGGTGGCACTATCTTATGCAGAAATTAAAGCGTTGTCTACAGGAAACCCACATATCAAAGAAAAGATGGATTTGGATATTCAGGTATCGAAATTGCAGCTTTTAAAGCAGAGTTTTTTAAACCAAAAATATGAGATGGAAGATCAGGCAACAAAACACCTTCCACAGCGAATTAGGGAACAGGAATTATGGCTTGGACGATATAAAGAGGATATCGTACAAGTAAAAATCCATACACCAGAACAACGAGATTTATTTCCTAATATGAAAATCGGAGAAATCGTGTATGCAGATAAAAAGGAGGCAGGACAAGCCATTATTGAAGCCTGTAAGGGTATGGAATCTCCAGAACCAGTTATGATAGGAGTCTATCGGGGATTAGAAATGGAGCTTTCCTATTCTTCTATCAGTCAGGAATTTGTCATTGCCCTGTGTGGAAAAGGAACTTATCGAGTGGCACTTGGAACAGATATCTACGGAAATATTACAAGGCTGGATAATAAAATCAATGAGCTTCCAGATCTTTTGAGTAAATGCGAAGAAGTCCTTGAAACCTTAAAAAAGCAGTTAGAAATTGTCAAAGCAGAGGTACAAAAAGAATTCCCACAGGAACAGGAATTAGCGGAAAAGGTAGCACGACTGGGAGAACTTAATGCTTTGCTGGATATGGATAAGAAAGATAAGGTAGTCATGGAGGAATCGGTGGAAGAAGAGGAAATGGAGCCAGAACGGAGAAAAACAGAATTTGTCCGGTAACTTATGCGGTATCAGGAAAGGAACTGATACCGCCCTACATAACCTTTGCAAATGTAGGACAGATAGAAAACGAACAATCGCCTGCGGTATTTTTCTTTGTTATAGTAGGTGGAGAAAGGAGAAAATCAGGGTTATGAAAATAGAAGAGATGAATATTTACGATATGCCGATCTGGATGTGTGCTGTTATTGATGAAATTAGTGAAACGTGTAAAAAAGAATTAGGGGCTTGTTCAGAGTACCGCAGGATTGTAAGAGAAAGCGATGAATTGCTGCTTCGATATCCGTTTATTTCTACACTCATTGACCGAGATAAGATTGAAAAACCGATGAATCTTACGAAAAAAGAGGCAAAGGCATTATCAAAATTTCTTGCATTGGATGCTGACCGGGAAGACTATGAGAAAATCTGGCTGTATCTGATGGGATGTCAGCATACAATAAAAGGATTGCAGTTATTGGAACTTTTATAAGAAAGAATAGGAGAATAGATATGACAGAAAAAATATTCGGTAAATTAGTACAGGAAATAGAAGAGAATTACATGACAATTGATAATGCTATTCTGAAAGATTTAAAGCGGCAGAATAAGGAATATAAACAGGTATGCAGAAGGTTAATAGAGATGGAAAATCAATATCCATTCCTGACAAAGTTGTCAATAGGACAGGGAGAAATGATTTTATCTGACGAAGAACATAAGATTTTAAAAGAATATATTGGTAAATTTTTTCGGAAAGACAATATGGAAAGAAGGTACATTTATTTTCGAGGACATACCGATGGATATGCTTATCTAAAGGAAAATGGAGTAATTAAAGAGAAAAAGGAATGACATTTGTTCCACGTCATGATAGAATGGACTTGAAAATAAGAGAATTACAGAGCCATTGAAAGGATGGGAATTTATGTATAAAGTAGAGATTGTATTTAATAGCAGGGATTTAAACCCGGTAGATATGGAGCAGATTTGTGATGAAACTGACCAGATTTTTGCCAGAGAAGATTTGAGCTGTGCAGACAAACAGCCGGGAAAAAGAGTGTATCTTGACCGGGGACGCAGACAGGATTATGGGAGATTTTGGGCAGCAATCTTTGCATTGAAAAATTCCAGCAGGATTAGTAATCACTTACAGGAATGTTTTTGGTATAACGGAAAAGAAAGGGAGAATCTGATTACAGATTTTATAAGAAAATAATGGATAGTACGCAAAGAAAAGGAATCAATTTTGATTTGGATACGGAAGCACTGCAAAGGTATTATCCGAAAGGTGACTGGCATAATGCTTATTATGATGTAAGGAACTACTTTGAGAAGAATGGTTTTGAACACATTCAGGGTTCGGGATACCATTCAAAAGAAGTGATGTCGGAAGCAGAGGCAATGGCGGTTATCTATCAGATGACAAAAGAATTTTCGTGGCTTAATTACTGTGTGAATGTGTGTACGATTTCTGATGTGCCGGAATTGTATGATATTTCTCATGTATTTGAGCGAGAGGCACAAAGACTTCAGGAAGAAAAAGAATAGAGAGTTACATAGCCGGATAGTTTTCAAAAGGGAAATTACCCGGCTATTTTTATGTCCTGATAGTTATCTATCAAATGATGGACGGGAAAGGAGATGAAAAAAATGTCGTATGTTGCACCGGAAATAGTGCAGAAAGTAAAACAGATGGATCTATTGACGTATCTGAAGAACTATGAACCATATGAGCTGGTACATTTTTCAGGCAATACCTATACCACCAGAACTCATGACAGTTTGAAGATTTCCAATGGGAAATGGATGTGGTGGAGCAGGGGAATCGGGGGAAGAAGTGCTTTGGACTATCTGATCAAAGTGAAGGGATATGACTTTGTAGAGGCGGTACAGACAATAGCGGGACAGGCGGCGATTCAGCCGCCTTTTTCTGTTGATACTGAAAAGAAAACGGAAAGGAAACTGATTTTACCCAAACCATATTTGAATGAAAGATATGCAGTTTCTTATCTGGAACGCAGGGGAATTGACAGGGAAATCATACAGTTTTGTGTGGAAACCGGACGGATTTATGAAAGCGAGCGTTATCATAATGTGGTCTTTGTGGGAATGGATACAGAAGGGAAACCCCGTTATGCGGCCTTGCGTGGTGTGGAAACAGACTTTATTGGAGAGGCAGCCGGGAGTGACAAAAATTATTCTTTCTGCATTCCGGCAGAAGAGACAAGCTCGGTTGTACACTTGTATGAGTCGGCAATCGACCTGCTATCGTATGCCACAGAGCGAAAGCTAGACGGGAAAAACTGGAGAGAAGAACACCTGTTATCCCTTGCAGGAGTTTATCAGCCAGCCAAAAGAATCGAAGAAAGTAAGATCCCGGCAGCATTATCCAAATTTCTGAAAGAACATCATGAAGTGCAAGAAATCGTGTTTCATTTTGATAATGACCGGACGGGAAGGCTTGCTACACAGGTGATACAGACGGTACTTCCTCAAACATACTGCACTCAAAATGAGCCGCCCAGACAGGGAAAAGACTGTAATGATAACCTCTGTATCCGTTTAGGAATCCAACAGACCAGACGGAAAAAATCAACGCAAGAAAAGGGAATCGAACGATGAAAACATATGATGTGACGATTACGGAAACCTTGCAGATGACCATTCCAATCCGGGCAAACAGCCGGGAAGAGGCAGAACAAATGGTAGAAGAGGCATGGAAACATGAAAAATATGTGTTAGATTCCAGTCATTTTCAAGAGGTAAATTTTCATGCAAAGGGGCAAATAAAAGAGCGGGAAAATGAAAGATAAGGTAAAAAAGAATCGGGGACTCTATTTCTTTTCGGCAGGTAAATATATGCCGGAGGCAAAGCTGGAAAACGTGTGTGGTGTGATACACAATACCAGCAAGCAACGCCTATGGATTGCCAGACATTCGTCCGGCAGTCCTCCGGCAGCTTGTCAGGGAAGTTCCCTGAAACCCTTTTGAAAGAAATGGAGGTTGAAAGATGATTTTGTTTATTTGTGGAACAATGGTTGGCGGTATGATCGGTGTGGTTATGATGTGTCTTATGCAGATCAACCGTTTGTACAGGCATGATAAGGAGGTGGAAGAATGATACGCATGGAAATGATAAGAGCAGAAAAAAAGACAATGAGAGATAGGCTGATAAAATATCAGCAGATGATAAAAGGAAAGGAGGAAGTGCAGCATGATAGCAGTAAAAGTGTTCGCAGAGGGCGTGATACAGCAGATTAAAGATTATCTGCCAGAAGAATACCAGAACATGGAATGTAGAGTTACGGAACGGCAGAAAAATAACGGGGTGGCATTAACAGGAGTTATCTTCAGCCTGCCGGGACAGCAAATTACTCCGCTTGTCTATATGGAGCCTTTTTATGATCAGGTGCGAAAAGGAGAGCCGATGGATCAGGTTATGGGCCATATTGCTGATGTATGCAAGCAGTCATTGGCTGTGCGGGAGTTGCCGGAAAGTCTGGACTTTATGGATTATGATTCCATCAAGGATTATCTGGTTGTGCAGGTTATCAATACAAAAGCGAATCAACGGATGCTGAGGGAAGTTCCACATAAGGATATGGAAGACTTGTCTGCAATTTGCCGGATTGAATTTTCCATGCAGGATAGTGAGGGAAACGGCAGTATCAAAGTAACCCATGAAATGATAAGACAGTGGAAAGTAGATTTTGAAGAGGTTTACCAAAAAGCAACGGATAATTCGGTCTGTAACAAACAGCCTGTGTTAGAGAGTATGGAGTCTATTATGATGGAAATAATGGGGATGCCATCGGAAAGGAAAAATCTGTTACAGCTAGAAAGCGGAGAGGAATTTCCCAAAGAAGGAATGTATGTGTTAAGTAATCCAATGAGGCTTGATGGTGCTTCTGTACTGGCATATCCCAATCTGCAGGAGCAGTTAGAATCTGTTTTCCCACAGGGGTGCTATATTCTTCCTTCTTCCCTGCATGAGCTGATTATTGTTCCAAAAGATATAGGAATGTCACCAAAAGAGATGGAAGAAATGGTACGTGAGATAAACCAGAAAGAGGTAGCAAGAGAGGAAGTTTTATCAGACCGGGTTTATGAGTTTGATAAAGAAACAAAAAAACTCTGTCAGATATCGGAATCCGTAGAACGGGGAAAGGATAGAGAGCGATGAGAAAAAGAAACGTGGCGATTTTGTTCCGTTTAAATCGGAAAGAGGCGGAGGCATTGGATAAAAAAGTGAAGAAAAGCGGTCTGAACCGGGAGGCATATCTGCGGCATTTAATTAGCGGTGTGATTCCGAGGGATGCTCCGCCGCCAGACTATTATTCTATGATGAGAGAACTTCATCGGATTGGAAATAATCTTAACCAGATTGCACAGAAAGCTCATGTGCTAAATGTCATTGATGTACAGCGGTATGACAGGGATATGCGGCAGTTTGAAGATGCTGTTCAAAAAATCACAGATGCAGTTATATTACCGGAGAGAATAACTACTGGCAATAAAAATGATACAGGAGTGTTTTGATGTGGCAACGACTTCAATCTGGAAAGTAGAGGGGTGGCTTGGAAAGGTTGTGATCTATGTGGAAAACCCGGAAAAGACGGTTGCCCCGGAGAGTGTAAAATTCCCGGAGAATCACAGAACACTGGAAAATACGCAGAGCCTTTCCGATGTGATTGCTTATGCGGTCAATGAGGAAAAGACCAGACGGAAAGAACAGGAAGGACAAGAGGAGATTGCACTGGAACAGGAATCTGTGATGCAGCAGTATGTTTCCGGCGTAAACTGCACACCGACCACTGCAAGAAATGAAATGATGGCAGTGAAGAAACGGTATGGAAAAGAGGAAGGAATCATGGCATTTCATGGGTATCAGTCTTTTGCACCGGAAGAATGTACTCCGGCAATGGCACATGAGATTGGGGTAAGGCTGGCAGAAGAACTGTGGGGAGAACGCTTTCAAGTGCTGGTAGCTACCCATTTAGATAAGGCTCATCATCTCCATAATCATTTTGTTGTTAATTCGGTTTCCTTTGCAGATGGGAAACGATACCGTAGGAGCAATCAGGATTACCGGGATATGCGTAGGGTATCAGATTGGCTTTGTCGGGCGTATGGGCTGTCCGTGATTTCCAACCCGGAAAAAGGGAAGGGAAAGTCCTATGGAACATGGAAAGCAGAGAAAGAAGGACTTCCCAATTACCACAGCCTTGTCCGGGAAGATATAGACGATGCCATTCAAAGAGCAAGAACAGAAAAACAGTTTTTCTTTTTCCTGAAGGAGAAAGGCTATTTTTATAAGTTGGGGAAAGACATTACGGTACGTCCAGAGGGAAGGGAGCGAGGTCTGAAACTGGAACGGAACTTTGGTCAAGAATATTCGCTGGAATCCATTCGCCGCAGAATACTGGAAGAAGAACCGCCTGCCACAGAAAAGCTGAAACCACAATCGGAACAAAGAAGTTATACCATTCATGTGGCAGGAAACAGACCGAAAAGAAAGATCGGGGGACTGCAGGGCTTATATTTACACTATTGTTTTCTGCTGGGGGTTCTGCCTAAGAATCGTCCGCCGATATCTTCCCGTCAACTTCACTTCCTTTTACGGGAAGATTTAGCAAAATTAGAACAGATTTCCAAAGAAACAAGGCTGCTCTGTCGTTATCGTATTGAAACTACGGAGCAGCTTTTTTCGTACAAAGAATCTTTGGAAATGCAGATGAAACAGTTATCCAATGAGCGGCAGCATTTACGGTATCAGTCCAGAAGTATCCGAGAGGAGGAAAAACGGAAGAAAGTTAAGACAGAGATTGCCGATCTTACTTCCCGGATTGGGGAACTTAGAAAGGAGGTGGTGCTTTGTGACGGGATCGCTGCACGTTCCGGTATTATAAAACAGAAAATTCAGATAGTGCGGCAGGAAACTACAGAGGGAAAGGAGCAAAGAAAGTATGAACACATCGGGCGAAGCCGCTGATCAGGTGGTACGAATTTCAATGGAAGTAGGCGAGGCGGCTTTAAAGATTACAGGAGCGGGAGCCAAACAGCTTGCTGTCCTGCTTTATGCGGTTTTAAAGGAACAGAAAAAGACAAAGGGAAGGGCAAGATTGGAAACGTTAATCCGTTCCGGGAAACCGCTGACGGTTTATTCTGTGAAAGAAAGCGATTTAAAACAGTTTGTTACAGAGGCGAAGCGTTATGGAGTCCTATACTGTGCAGTCAGAAACCCAAGAGGAAGTGCAGATGGTTTGGTAGACGTGGTTGTAAAGCAGGAAGATGCTTCCAGGATCAACCGAATCGTAGAGAGGTTTCAGTTTGCATCTGTCACAGAGGCGGCACAGATCAAAACAGAAATTGAAAAATCCAGAGCAGAGAAGTCACACCAGACAGGAGACCAGCAGCTCACAAAAGAGAACAAGGAGAAAAAGCAGGAATCAAGAGAATCCTCTTCTGGCACACCAGAGAAGTTAAAAGAGAAGGTGCCTGTATTGCATGGGCAGTCACAGAGTGTTCCGCAGCAGGAACACCCAGAGAAGTCACAGGAAGATAAACTGATGGACGAACTGTTTGGGGAGCCGGTAAAGAAAGAGGGAATACAGAAAAACCCCTCTTTGGCAAAGACAGAGAACTCCCGTCTGTCCGAGCCTATCTCAGGGAGGCAAGGGAAAACCGCAGGGGATACTTCTAAACTGTACCAGCCTGTTGTACCGGAAAAACCTTCGGTACGGAAGGAACTTCAGGAAATCCAAGCGGCAAGGAAGAAGGAGCAGGAGAGAGGGAAAGAACCTGTTTCCAAAGATAAGTCCCAGCCGAATCGGCAGACACAGCACACACAACCAAAAACTAAAAAGAAAATTGCAAAATCGAAAGAGAGGTAGCGAGGTATGGAACAAAATTTTGATTCTATGTTGAATGTATCAGCAGTCCCACAAGATGATAAAAAAGCAGCTTTTATTGCAGAAAGCAGAAATAACCGAAACCACTGTTATGAATTATCGGAACAGGTCACTGCGGAAGTGGCAACGGACAGTGGGAGATTTCAGCAGTATTTAGATGTACAGGCAAAATTTGACCGTTATACGGCGAATAATGCCCTGCTGATCTTAGCACAGCGTCCGGAGGCACAAAAACTGGGGGATTACGGGTACTGGAGAGAGCAGGGAGCTTATGTGAAACGAACAGAACGCCAGAATCCGGTATTGATCTTAGAGCCAGGAAAAGAGTATGAACGGGAGGACGGCAGCATTGGAACGTATTATAACGCAAAAAAACTGTATGATATTTCCCAGACCAGTCTGAAAGAAATGGAACAGACACAGGAAAAAGTGGGAGAACGGTTATTGATCCGGGCGCTTATCAGTAATCCTCCGGCAGATATCGTCACAGCCGATCCAGAGCAGATGCCAAGTGATAAAGGGGCATTATTTGAACCGGAAGAAAATTGTATCTATGTACGGAAAGGCATGAACGCACAGGAGATTTTCCAATGCCTGACACCGGAACTGGTATTTGCCGGATTTGCAGACGGAAATCCGGATTATGATCGGAATGAAGATGCGTTTCATGCGTATTGTGCCTCCTATCTATTAAGTAAAAAATATGGCATGGACACAAAAGGATATGATTTCAGCTATGCACCGGGTTTTTTTGAGGGAATGGAGCCGCAGGAGGTACGGGCAGAGCTTTCCAAGACTCGTGATGCAGCAAACCAGATTTCCTCCCGTATGGCGAAAGTATTTGAACAGGAGCGCATGAATCAGCGTCATCAGGAACAGGCAGGACAGAACCGGGAGGTGGCACAGGAACGATAGGAGGCGTGAGAAATGCGTGATGACAGAGTAATACTGGAACTGGATAAGTATGAGTGCGGTGTTATTTTCCATTCCTTGAAGGATAAGCGGAATCAGATGCTGAAGGAAGAACGCCCTACAGATGCTGTAGATGATGTTCTCCTGAAGGTGATTGAAAAGCTGGAAGTACCGCCGGAAAAACCAAGAAAGGGACACCGATACCATGAAGAACGATAAGAAACAAAGTATGGGAGCATTTGCAGTCTTAGGGATTCTCCCTGTCGTCTGGTTTGCCCTTTTGACCGCTCCTTATTTGTCTGGTGGAATGATGGAAGTGATCCAAGGAGTGCCAGAGGCTATGAACCATCCGTTTTCTATTTCTATTTGTAAGGACAGCGTAAAAACTGTCCTTCTTTTTTTACTTGCTTATGGAATGGGACTGGGAATTTATGTTTCTACCCGAAGAAAATATAGAAAGGGTGAAGAACATGGCTCAGCGGTATGGGGAAATGCAAAAACAGTCAATAAAAAGTACAGCGAGAAACCGTTTCTGGCAAATAAGATTATGACACAGCATGTACAGATCAGTTATAACAGCAGGAAACACCGCAGGAATCTTTTAACCATTGTAATCGGAGGCAGTGGGGCAGGTAAGACCAGATTTTATGCGAAACCTAATCTCATGCAGGCAAATACCTCCTTTGTGGTGCTTGATCCAAAAGGGGAAAATCTCAGGGACACGGGACATCTGCTGGAAGAAAAGGGGTATGAAGTACGGGTACTGGACTTGATCAATATGGAGAAAAGCTATTGCTATAACCCGTTTGTCTATTTAAAAGATGATAATGATGTACAGCGTCTTGTGACAAACCTGTTCAAAGCCACCACACCGAAAGGCAGCCAGAGCAACGATCCCTTTTGGGATACGGCAGCATCCATGCTGCTCCTTGCCCTGATTTTTTATCTGAAATATGAGGCTCCGAAAGATGAACAGAATTTCCCGATGGTCATGGAGCTTTTACGGGCAGGGGAAGTAAGGGAAGATAATGATGAGTACCAGTCCCCTCTGGACGAATTATTTGAACGTCTGGAAATGCGGGAACCGGAGCATATCGCCGTGAAATATTACAAGGACTACCACTCCGGCAGCGCGAAAACCTTAAAATCCATTCAGATTACGCTGGCAGCAAGGTTAGAGAAATTCAATCTGTCCAGCCTTGCTGCTTTGACAGTTACAGACGATTTAGACCTTCCATCTTTGGGAGAAAAGAAAGTGGCACTTTTCGCATTGATCCCGGATAACGACACCAGCTATAACTTTCTGGTGTCCATTTTATATACCCAGTTGTTTCAGCAGCTTTTTTATCTGGCAGACCATAAATATGGGGGAAGGCTCCCTGTTCATGTGCATTTTCTGATGGACGAATTTGCGAATGTCAGTTTGCCAGATGACTTTGATAAGATACTTTCTGTTATGCGTTCCAGAGAAGTCAGCGTTTCCATTATCCTGCAAAATCTGGCACAGTTGAAGGCGTTATTTGAAAAGCAATGGGAAAGCATTTGCGGCAACTGCGATGAATTTTTGTATTTAGGAGGCAATGAACAGGGAACCCATAAGTACGTCAGTGAATTACTGGGAAAAGCCACCATTGACACCAACACTTATGGAAAGTCTACGGGACACTCCGGGAATTATTCCACAAACTATCAGATCACAGGCCGGGAGCTGATGACACCGGATGAAGTGCGTATGCTGGATAACCGCTACGCACTTCTTTTTATCCGGGGAGAACGCCCGGTTATGGACGAAAAATTTGATATTTTGAAACACCCAAATGTAGTATTGACCACAGATGGAAAGGGAAAACCCTATTTGCATGGAGAACTTACACAGGCGGTGGCAGGCATCACTTTGGGAAATAGTCTAAAAGGTGAGATTACGGAAACCGAACCGGATATGGAAAGCTATGAACTCTTGTCCGAGGAGGATTTAGAGGAGCTATTTAAAAACAATAAGGAGGATTCAAAGAAATGAAATACAGAAATGAGAAGAAGGATACAAAGAAATTACCCATGAGCCATAGAGGAAAACGGTTTCTGGCAGTTTATGCAGCACTGGTACTGGTCATGACAGCAGGAACGATGACGGTATTTGCCGCTGATGATCCACTTACCGTAGTGAATAATCTGTCAGAATTTATTTTCGGCTTGATCCGGGCAATCGGCATGATTTTATTGGGCTTTGGTATCGTACAGATTGGATTGTCTTTAAAGTCCCATGACCCATCACAGAGAGCAAACGGCTTTTTGACACTGGCAGGAGGCGTAGTCATTACCTTTGCAAAAGAAATATTGACAATGATTGCGGGTTAAATATAGGAGGATTTTGAATGAAATGTGAGTGCTATATTCATTCCTTGAAAAGGGGAGAGACAAATGTACTGGCAGAGGCTACGATTGTGAAAAAATTGGGAGACAATGATTATCTGGCAGAATATAACGGCGTGAAGTGCCATGCAATCTACAATCCCTTTGTCGGACGGTACTTTGTGGACGATGTTTATGGAGTAATACGGGAGAAAACGCAGGAAAGAGAGAGAGGATAAGAAGAGGGCGGGCAGACATAAACGTCTGTCCGCTTTGGAAAGGAGGAATGTGTTTTGAGTGATAACTGGGTAGTTCAAAATCTTCAGAACGCCCTTGACACATGGAATGGTAAACTGGCGGAAATCTGGCAGATCATTACCCAATCCCCGGAAGAATTTAAAGGTGGTGGTATCTGGAATGTCATTGTAGGGATTCATGGTGCATTGCAGGCCATTGGCTATGCTTTATTAGTCTTGTTTTTTGTGGTAGGAGTGGTGAAGACCTGCGGCAGTTTCGCAGAGGTGAAAAGACCGGAACACGCATTGAAACTCTTTGTACGTTTTGCTTTAGCCAAAGGTGTCATTACCTACGGACTAGAGTTAATGATGGCATTATTTGACATTGTACAAGGAATTGTGGGAACGATTATGAATGCTGCTGGGTTTGGGAGTACGCAGGAAACGGTTCTGCCACAGGAAATTGTGACAGCGGTAGAAGAATGCGGCTTTTTTGAGAGTATTCCTTTATGGGCGGTTACGTTAATCGGAGGTTTATTTATCACCGTTTTAAGTTTTATTATGATTATGAGTGTATACGGACGATTTTTCCGTTTATATCTTTATACAGCGATTGCCCCGGTTCCCTTGTCTACCTTTGCAGGAGAACCCACACAGAATGTAGGAAAAAGTTTTTTGAAATCCTATGCAGCGGTGTGTCTGGAAGGAGCGATCATTGTGCTGGCGTGTATTATTTTTTCCGTATTTGCGGCAACTCCCCCTGTAGCGAATCCTGATGCCGCCGCAGTGACAATGGTGTGGAGTTATATTGCGGAATTGATTTTTAATATGCTGGTACTGGTCGGGGCAGTGAAAATGGCAGACCGGGTGGTGCGGGAAATGATGGGGTTATAAAAGAAAAAGGACACAAAATCGTGTCCTCATTCTACAATCTCGTTCGTATCTTTGTACCGCATATTTCCGGTACTGTCAAAGTAAACGGAGTCCATTGGGATTCCATTCTTTCTGGCACGATCAATCTGCCAGCTCATATCTTCTTCCATTGCTTTATAGTATCTCCGGTCACGAAGGGCATTTTTTAAGGAAAACAGCCAGCTTATGATGGAGAAGGCAAGCAGAAGATAGAGAATCGCAAAAGCAAGTGTTTCATGTGCGGCAGCCCATTTATTTAAGAAGGTGGCAGTCAGCAGGAAGTAGAGCAGCGGCAGCGTAAGACGGAGTTTTCCGGCAAGCCGAAAAAGCAGAGAGAGAATGAGAAGAAGAATGGGAATACCGAGAGAAATCATCAGTGTATACGGCATAGGAAAGCCCCCTTTTCTGTTTTTTGTTTCAGTATAGCATGGAAAAGGAGGGGAGACAAACGTGCGATGAAAAAAAGGAGGAATTGTTTTGGAAATTAAAATTAACCGGGAAATCCGGGAATATACGGAGGCGATGTATTTTGGATTGTCACTCCGGCAGTTTGTTTGTTCTGTACTGGCCTGCGGCGTTGCCGTTGGCCTTTATTTTTTACTCCGCCCACATATGGGAATGGAAACAGTCAGTTGGGTATGTGTGTTAGGAGCTGCTCCTTTTGCAGCAATCGGTTTTATTAAATATCATGGAATGACCGCAGAGAAATTTTTATGGGTATGGATCAAGAGTGAGATTCTCATGCCAAAGTATCTGGTATTCCGGCCAGAAAACCTTTATTACGAATGGACAAAAGAGGCGAGAAAAAAACAGGAAAAGGAGGCAATGGGTAAGTATGTTAAGAACACTAAAAACCGTCATGCGACAGGACAGGGAGAAATTTAAGATTCCCAAAAGCGTACAGCAGGTAATCCCGATCCAGACAATATGGAAGGATGGTATCTTTCTTGTCGGAAAAAATAAATATGCGAAAACGTATCGGTTTACGGATATTAACTTTGAAGTAGCATCTGAAGAAGATAAAAAGGCAATGTTTTTGGATTATACCAGTATTTTGAATTTCTTTGATTGTGGAGCTACCACAAAGCTGACCATTATCATCCGCAGGCTGAATAAAGAAGAATTAAAAGAGGCGGTTTTTCTTCCCATGGTGGAAGATGGTTTGGATAAATACCGGAAAGAAGTCAATGATATGCTGATGGAAAAGACCATAGGGGCGAACGGTATGATACGGGAATTGTATGTGACCATTTCCGTTTACCGGAAAAATGTGGAGGATGCAAGAAATTATTTTTTGCGTACCGGAAATGGTTTGATTTCCCATTTCAGCAATTTGGGATCTAAGTGTGAGGAGCTGGATGCACAGGAAAAACTTCATGTATTGTACAGTTTTTACCGGGCAGGGGAAGAAAGTCATTTCTCTTTTGATATGCAGCAGTCCGCAAAATTGGGGCATAGCTTTAAAGATTATATCTGTCCGGATATAATGGAGTTTGAAAAAGACCATTTCAAAGTAGGGGAACGATATGGAAGAGTGTTGTATCTGAAGGACTATGCGTCCTACATCCCCGACACAATGGTATCGGAATTTGCAGACATCAACCAGAATATGATGATCAGTATTGATTTAATACCGATTCCTACGGATGAGGCTGTCAACGAGGCTCAGACACGTTTGCTGGGGGTGGAAACTAATATCACAAACTGGCAGCGAAGACAGAATGCCAACCAGAATTTTTCTGCTACGGTTCCTTACGATATGGAACTGCAAAAGGAGGAGAGCCGGGAGTTTTTGCGTGATCTGACGACCAGAGACCAGCGTATGATGGTAGCCGTTGTGACTTTAATGCACATGGCAGAAGATAAAAAACAGTTAGATGCAGATACGGCAACGATTCTTTCTGTAGCCAGAAATAAAATGTGTCAGATGGCAGTATTGAAATTTCAACAGATGGACGGCATGAAAACCGCACTTCCAATCGGGGTACGAAAGATTGACAGTATGCGTACACTGACCACAGAAAGTCTGGGCAGTCTGATTCCTTTCCGCACGCAGGAAGTGATGGATAAGGGTGGCATTTTCTGCGGAATTAATGCCATTTCCCATAATTTGATTTTGGTAAACCGGGGACATTTGCTGAATCCTTCTGCCTTTATTCTGGGTGTTCCCGGAAGTGGAAAATCCATGTTGACGAAAATGTTTATTTTGCTGATTATCCTATCCACGACCAAAGACCAGATACTTGTCTATGATCCGGAGGGAGAGTATGAACCTTTGGTGCAGGCGCTTGGGGGAGTGAGCCTTCCGATTTGTGCGGGAAGTGACATTCATTTAAATGCAATGGATATGGTAAAAGGGTATGGAGATAAAAACCCGATTGTAGATAAATCACAGTTTGTACTCTCTTTGTATGAACGGATTACCGATAACCGTTATATTATCGGCCCAAAGGAAAAGAGTATCCTTGACCGTTGTGTGGAACGTGTGTATTCCAAAAAGAGAGAGTATGAGATACCCACCTTTTTTACACTGCGCCGTATCCTTCAGGAACAGGACGAACCGGAGGCAAAGGACTTAGCCTTAATGCTGGAATTATTCACAGACGGTACGCTGAATAACTTTTCCCACCCGACGAATATTGAAACAGAAAATCGTTTGATCAGCTTTAATACAAGAGGAATGGTGGAGGATATGAAAGACTTAGGACAGCTTGTGATTACTGACCACATGATTAACCGGGTATCACAAAACTGGGAGAATGGTGTGCGGACGCATATTTTTCTGGATGAATTTCATACTTTACTGCAGCACAAATACAGTGCCAACTTTTTTGACAGTGCATATCGACGTTTCCGTAAAAGAAATGCGTGGACAACCAGCCTGACGCAGAACGTGGAATATGTACTAGATTCCCTTACCGCAAGAACCATGCTGTCAAACTCTGAATTTATCGTTATGTTAAATCAGTCAGCATCTGACAGGGAGCAGTTAGCGGAACTTCTGCATATTTCCGGGGAACAGATGAAATATATCACCAATGCCAGAGCGGGAAATGGACTTGCAAGGATTGGAAGTGCGTTAGTTCCGTTCTATAACCAGATGAGCAAAAATTCGGATATTTACCGTTTGATGTCCACAAAGCCAGAAGATTTTATAAGAGAAAATGTGGAAATGAAATAAAAATAGTACTGTAAATAATAAAAAGACGCATGAGACGTCATGTTTCATGCGTTTTTCTATGTGAAAGGAGTTTTTATGAGAGAAATAAAATTTGAGTCAAAGGAACATGAAAATTTTTTCTATACAATGTTAAGTAAAGCGGGAAGAATGGACAGCTATCATCAGGCATTTTTCTATTGTGTAGGTATTTCGGATACAACAAGAAGAAATGTGGAACGATTATTCGATTTTGAAAAACGGCATATCAAACCGGAAGGACTCCATGAAGGCTGGCAGACGGGCGGTTCTATCCGGCTGACACGTCTTGCATTTAACCTGTGGAATGGTTATACAGAACCAGGAGAGGAGCAAATGTCTACGCCCTATGAAGTGTTTGATTGCGGATATGCCCCGTATTTTTTTGAGGCAATCCGATTGAAGTATCCAGACTACTGCCGGGAGCTGCCATCCATGAAAACGCAGACGCAGCAAAGGGAACGATAGGAGGGAGTAAAGTGGGAAGAACAGGAAAGTCAAATTTAACGGAACAGCCGGAAATCATAGATTTATTGCAGGTATTAATGGAAAATGGGCTGCAAAAAGAGAAAAAAGAGGTAGAATCTCTTGTAAGCTATCTAGACAATATGCAGGAACAGTTTGGACAAGTACTTCTAGAATTACAGGAGGTAAAAGGACAGCTCCAGCAGATGCAGGAGAGTAAAGTGAAATTGTCTGTTAGACAGTATGTGAATCAGGCAGAAGGTAAGTGTTTGGAAGTAGGGAAACAATTTGATAGAGTACGGAAAAACTTCTTGCAATCATCTCAAAATGCGGTAGAAGTTTTTCGGGAAAAGGGAAAAGATGCTTTACGAAAAGTAGTAAGTGCTATGAAGATTCCAAATACTTTTATGTTGATGGAGAAAGTGTTGCATGGAGCAGCGGAAGATATGACTTATCGTGTAGCACAGATGGCGGCACTAAATAAGGAACTGCACGTTGCAGGAAGTCATACAAAAAATATCGGAAGGATTCTGACTGGAAAAGAAGTAAAAGCAGTAGGAGAACAGATACCGGAGCAGGGACTTATCTATAAAATATCAAAAAGTTTTCTAGCTATGAGTGGCAGACTTTCCAGTATGGAACAGACGGCGATTGGAATCAAGAAACGACTGGAACAGTTTACACAAAAAGAGGAACAAAAACCTTCTGTCAAAGGAGAACTAAAAAAGCTGAAGGAAGAAAAAAAGATACAGCCACAGCTTTCTGATCCAGTAAAGGAGCAGGGGAGAGAATAGAACAGGAGGTGTGCGAAATGAAATACGAAAAATTTAAAGGGAAACGCTATCTGGCAGGACTGTTGGTTTGCAGTCTGCTTTTTTTCGTTTCTTTCTATCAGGTAATCTGCCATTATGCAGAGGCGAAACAGGCAGAAGAGGAATTTTCTCTTTTAGCTGAAAGCGTGGTACAAGCGGAGGAGGAAGAGCCAGAACAGAAAAAAGAAGGAAATGGGGAAGAATCTATCTCTCCTTTACAGAAATATGAGGAACTTTTTCAGAAAAATAATGATATGGCAGGGTGGATCAGGATTGAGGATACACCAATCAACTATCCGGTTATGTATACCCCGGATAATCCAGACTACTATCTGAAACACAGCTTTTCTAAAGAATATAGTGCTTACGGAGTTCCTTATATTGCTGAACATTGTAATCCGTCAGAGCCGAGTGATAATGTGATTATCTATGGACATCACATGAATAACGGCTCCATGTTTACCGGGTTATTAAAGTATGCGGACAAAAGTTTTTATCAACAGCATAAGATTATCCGCTTCGACACACTGATAGAAACAGGAGAATACGAGGTACTGGCAGTTTTTAAGACAACAGTTCATGATGATACGGGATTTCCGTACTATTTGTTTTCCCATGCGGAAACAGAAGAAGAGTTTGCAGACTATGTAAAGCAGTGCAAAGAATTGTCTTTGTATGATACCGGAACGACAGCAAAATATGGAGATAAACTGCTGACACTTTCTACCTGTGAGTATTCCAATACAAATGGCCGCTTTGTAGTTGTGGCAAAAAAACTATGAGAGAAATCATATCCGGGAGGAGGTTCAGCGATGGCAGAAAGTATCAAGACACGCCCCGTCCATAAGGATATTAAAGTATTGAATAAGACAGTAACCGCAGCGGAGCATATGAAAAATACCTATATCCGGACAAAGAATCAGGCAGAACAGACACAGGTGCGGGAACAGACAAACCCAGTGGAGTATGCCAAACAGCAGGTAACGGAAAAGGCAGAGAGAGCTGTAAAGGGAACGGTGTATCAGGCGGGAAAACAAGGGCAAAAAGCTTTTTATGCGGTCAAGGAACGATATCAGTTGAAAAAAGAGGCAGAGGACTTCCGAAAAAATCCGGGAGAGTCTTCTGCTTCTTTTTCTTCGGCAGGCGAAGAAAAAATTTACCAGCCGAAAGAACACATTAAAAATCGGTCAAATCGGCAGAGTGGCATAGAAAGGGCAAAAAAAGAGATACAAGAAGGTGGCTTGAGGAAAAGAAATCCAGTAGGAAGTGCCGGAGTAGGATCGGGAAATAAAAAGGTGGCGCGGATACAGAAAGCTCCAAATAAAATGATCAAAACATGGAATCGTCAGGAACGAACCATTAAAACGGTCCACTTTTCTATGAAAGAGATAGAAAAACCATTGATCAAAGGTGCAGGCAGAACGGTAAAAACAGCCGGACAGACAGGGCATACCCTGATTAAGACAACCGAAGGAACTGCAAGAATGACGCAGCAGGGAGTAAGAACGGCGATTCTTACTACACAGCGGACAACGCTTGCTGCCAGGAAGGCGATAACAGCAGGAGTACAGGGAGTAAAAACAGCGGCAAAGGCAACAGCAACAGCGGCTAAAGTAATTATTGGGGCAACAAAAAGTCTTGTTACAGCGATTTTGGCTGGAGGATGGATTGTGGTTCTGCTTTTGCTGATTGTGATTTTGTTCGGGGCTTTTTTTAGCATAGTAGGTGGCAGTAATTCCAGTACGGTAACGCCGGTGAGTGCTGAGGTACAGGCTTATGAACCTTTGATCCGTCAGTATGCAAGGCAGCATGGAATTGAAGAATATGTGGAGCTGATCAAAGCAGTCATGATGCAGGAAAGTGGTGGGCGGGGAAATGATCCCATGCAGGCATCAGAGTGTGGCTATAATACCAGATATCCCAATACACCAAACGGGATTACTGATCCGGAATATTCGATTGATGTGGGAATCCAAAACCTTGCGGCGTGCTTACAAGCAGCAGAAGTGGAAAGCCCAGTAGATATGAACCCTATCAAACTGGCTTTGCAGGGATATAATTATGGGAATGGGTATATTTCATGGGCAAAGGAAAAGGACGGTGGATATACCTATGCTAATGCGGTGGAATTTTCCGATATGATGGCAGAACGGAATGGCTGGAGCAGTTATGGAGATAAAGAATATGTGTCTCATGTACTGAGATACTATGTGTTTGGACGTATCCCGACAGATGGTGGAAGTCAGGCAATCGTCCAAGTAGCATTAACACAGGAAGGAAACGGTGGAGAAACTTACTGGAGCTGGTATGGATTTACGCAAAGGGTAGAATGGTGTGCTTGTTTTGTGAGCTGGTGCGCCGATCAGTGTGGGTATATAGAAGCTGGAGTAGTTCCAAAGTTTTCTTTGTGTTCGGCAGGAATGGAATGGTTTGAAAGCCGGGGACAGTTCCGTGATGGCAGTTATGTTCCGGCAGTCGGAGACATTGTTTTCTTTGACTGGGGAAACGATGGAAGTATCGACCATGTAGGAATTGTGGAAAGTGTAACAGACGGAACTATCTACACAGTGGAAGGAAACAGCGGGGATCAAGTGGCAAAGAGAAGTTATCCGCTTGGTTATGAACAGATTGAAGGTTTTGGAATACCAGAGTATTAACTTGTCTTATCCTGCTGTCTTTTGGCAGCGGGATACATAATAAGAAAATTTTTTATAAATCCATAACAAAATAGAATATAGGTTAATAGAAAATAACCTTGACATTTTATTCTTACAGATGTAATATTGTTTGTATCTTACAAACGTAATACTAATGGCGAAAAATATATAACTGAAGAAACGTCGTATATGAAATATAAGAAAATGATTTATTTAAGATAAGTCTTACGAATGTAATTTTAACGTAAATAAATATTTACTTATTTATTTAATTATAGATGAAGGTTGAGGTATATATGAGAAAAAAAGTAAAAAAGAAAAACAGAAAGATAATATGGATCATAGCCGGTTTTTTGCTGATGCTTTTTATATTTTTATTAGCCTTAATAAAAATATGGAATCCATTAGGAAAAATAATGATAGAAGAGAACAAGAAAGAAAAGGCCGAACCATTAGTTATTCAATTAGAGCAACAATCCTTGGATTTAAGCCAAATATATAGTCATGCAGGAATTTTAATGAGACTTGATGATGGAAAAGTTGTATTTCAGTTTCAACAAGACGAAAAAATATATCCAGCATCTTTGACTAAAATAATGACCTGTATTATAGCAATCGAAAAAATAGATGATTTAGAATCTATAATTACATTAAGACCGGAAATTTTTGATAAATTATATATGCAAAATGCATCGATGGCTGGATTCCTACCGGGAGAAAAAGTAAAAGTAATAGATTTATTATATGGAAATATTTTACCATCTGGTGGGGAATGTTCAATTGCTTTAGCGGAACAAATTTCTGGAACAGAACAGAAGTTTGCAGAATTAATGAATAAAAAGGCACAGGAATTAGGCATGAATAATACACATTTTACAAATGCCACCGGTCTGCATGACGAATCGCACTATTCTACAGTAAGAGATTTAAGTATACTTTTGCAATATGCACTTAAAAATGAGACATTTCATAAAATTTTTCAGACAAAAAAATATTCTGTTTTACCAACAAATGAACATCCGGATGGTTTTACATTTTATAACAGTATGTTTAAACTACAGGAAAACTGGGAATTGAACAATGGAGAGATTATTGGAGGAAAGACTGGGTATACAGATAAAGCGGGACTTTGTTTAGCCTCAGAAGCAATTGTAAATAAGCAAAAATATATTGCAATTACAGTAAAAGCAAATGGAAATCATAACACAGAACCATTTCATGTTTATGATGCATTTTATTTATATAATCAGTTAGAAGAGAAGTAATATTTTTATCTAAAAGTCTTACAAATGTAAGGAAAAGTGAGGATAATCACTAGGAGGTTTAGAAGGTAACTTATGAGAAAAGTGAAAATATCAAGAGCTTTCATATTATCAATTGTATTTATTCTTTTATTTTTAGTGCTGATAGTACGATTATTTCAATTGCAAATTGTGAAAGGCGAAGAATATAAAAATAATTTTTTGTTACAAGCAAGGAGAGAAATTAGAATTCCGGGTACAAGAGGTAATATTTATGATCGTAATGGGAAACCACTAGCCACAAATAAAATAGCAAATTCGGTCATTTTTGAAGATCAGGATGTTTATACTTCGGATAGAAAACGGCAGTTGTGTTTGAACAGTAAAATTTATAAGATGGTTCTTCTTATCAAAGAGAATGGAGATACGATAGAATCCAGCTTAAAAATTATAGTTGATCAGAATGGAAATTATAAATTTTCCGTAGATGATTTTTGGCTTCAAAGATTTAAAGCAGATGTATATGGAAAAGCGAATATCGAGGATATGGAAGATAAAGAAAAGAATGCTACGGCAGACGAAATGATATCATTTTTGTCTGATAAATTTTGTGTTTTTTCAGAAGGAAATAAGGATTATACAGATAAAGAAAAAAAGATTTATGGGTTGCCAGAACGGTATGAAAAAAGTGATTTACTAGATATTTTAAATATTCGTTATTCACTATCGTTGCAAACATATCAAAAATATCTTTCAGTGACAGTAGCAAAAGATGTCTCAGATGAAACAGTGGCTGCAATCATGGAAAATCAATATGATATTTTAGGAGTTGATGTTAAACAAGAAAGTATACGGGTTTATGACGGAGGAGAGGCATCCTCTTCTATATTAGGATATACTGGCACAATATCATCCGAAGAACTGAAAAAAAGAAATAATGACAAATTCAATATAAACTCAATAGTAGGTAAATCTGGAATGGAGGAATATTTAGATCAGTATCTTCAAGGTCAAGACGGAAAAAGAGAAATATATGTGGACAATATGGGGAGAACAACGCATGACTTAGGTATAATAGAAGAGCCGAAAGTAGGAAAAGACGTATATTTAAGCATCGATGTTGAGTTACAACAAAAAATATATGAAATATTAGAAAGAAAGATTGCGGATATATTGGTGCAACACTTGATTAATACAAAAACCTTTGATAAAACGGCAATACTTGATTCAGTTGAAATAAAGATTCCGATATATGATGCATATATTGCACTTTTGATCAATGGTGCTGTTGACTGGGAGCAGTTGAGAGTAGATGATGCGTCCGGATTAGAAAAAAAGGTCTTAGAAATTTTTTTTAATAAGAAAATTTACGTTATTCAAGAGATTCAAAAAGATTTAAAAGAAGCATCGGTAAAATACGGTGAATTAGGAGACGAAAAGAAAGAGTATCAGAAATTTATTATTGACAATTTGAATTTTCTTAATGTTGAGAATACGGATCTAGATAAAAAGTGGCAAACTGGCGAATTATCAATAAAAGAATATTTAGAAGGTCAGATTGGACAAGGAAATATTGACTTGGAAATCATCAGATCAAAAGAAGAATATTTGAATAAGGATGAAATATATAAAGCGTTGGTATCTTACATTGTCGATGAATTACAAGTAAATATTCAATTTGATAAAATTATAAATAAATATCTGGTACTTGATGACGAAATATTACCAGAGGATATTATAAAATTATTATATGAGCAACAATTTTTAAATTCTGAAGACGAAGATTTCAAAAATTGGCAAAGCGGGATAATTAGCACCTTTGAATTAGTAATTTCCAAGATACAGAAATTGGAAATTACACCAGCAGATTTGGCTTTGGATCCATGTTCGGGTTCAGCAGTTGTTACAGATACGAAAACGGGAAAAGTATTGGCTTGCGTGTCTTATCCAGGGTATGATAGTAATCGCCTGGCTAACCAAATGGACAATAACTACTATTATAAAATATATAATAATGCATCGCTTCCTTTATATAATCGTGCAACACAACAGTTATCGGCACCGGGATCGACATTTAAACCTGTGACAATTATTGCAGGTTTAGAAGAAGGTGTAATAAATGGCTCAACAATGGTTGAATGTGATGGAGTATTCGATAAAGTAGAGCCACCATTAAAATGTTGGAATCATATGGGGCATGGTGCAGTGAATGGTGTAGTAAGTGCATTGGAAAATTCCTGCAATGATTATTTATGTGAGGTATCTTATCGTTTAGGCATGATAGGAAATGAAAAATTTTCCGACAAACAGGCATTAAATTACATACAAGATTATGCTAAACTTTTTGATTTGGATAAAAAAAGCGGAATTGAGTTAACTGAAAGTAAACCACAAATAACAGATAGCTATGCAATTCCATCAGCTATCGGACAAGGAACCAACAATTTTTCTACGGTTCAATTAGGAAGGTATGTAACAACACTTGCTAATGAAGGAACAAGCTTTCAGTTATCATTAATTGATAAAATTGATGGTGTAAAAACTAATGTGAAAGTAGAAAGTACGATTGAATTAGAAGAAACCAGTTGGGAAGGAGTACATGCCGGTATGGAATCGTATGCTCAAAGTACAGGAATATTTAACGGATTTCCAATCTCAACTGCAGGAAAATCAGGTACGGCTCAAGAAGTTAAAAATAGGCCGGATCATGGTTTGTATATAGGATATGCACCTGCAGAAAATCCGGAAATAGCGGTAGCGGTTAGAATTGTTAATGGGTATGTTGCCGGCAATGCGGTGGAATGTGGAAAAGAAATTTTTGAGCACTATTTCGGGATAGAATGATTCACATACAAATTGAGGAGAAAAACAAATGGATATATTATTCCAAATACAGTATGAGTGGAACAAAGAAGTCTTTTGTTTATATTATCAAACTCAAAGCAGAAAGCATAAAAGGATAATAACACTTTTGGGTGGAATAGTGATTATATTTGCGTTTTTTTTAGTTCTGAAATACGAAATGAGATCATCATGAGTACGATTTTATTATTGGTTTGTGTTAGGGTATTAACAGATATTGTATTTCCTAAATTGAGTACACATATACAAATGAATGCTGCTTTGAAACAACATGGACCGGGAATAAGAATTATGACAATAAAAAAAGATGGAATTAATGTTTTAGTTCCTGAAAGTGGAAAGAAAATCGCAATATCTTTTATTGAAATTATAGAGATTGGTATGATAAATGAGCATTGTTGGATTCGTGTAATCAATCAATTAATTTTTATTAAACGAGAGAACTTTATTATTGGAGATATGGAAAATTTTCAAAAGTTTATTAAATTAAACACATTAGCAGGCGAAGATTGGAGTATGGTATGGAAAGGGAAAAAATAAGATGGATGTTATTTTACAAA
>OJWC01000078.1_pt1 | contig 37778 bp, 36 predicted proteins | sample 1600371 | NCBI WGS metagenome assembly OJWC01 (sample SAMN04436876, study PRJEB24849) | human gut metagenome | biome: human gut; feature: NICU; material: stool | host: Homo sapiens | place: USA: Saint Louis, MO | collected 2011-12-01 | reverse complement strand
AAGAGCACAACGCCACCCTGCCCGCGCCGGTGACGATGGGCGGCAGCCTGGAAGAAACTGCGCAGAGTTATATGACTCTGCCCGCTGAGTTCCAGCGTATCGGTGAAGACCAGAAACAGACCGCTACCGCAATGAAGGCCTGCATCAAAGAGTACAACGCCACCCTGCCCGCGCCGGTGAAAACCAGCGGCAGCCGTGACGCACTGCTGGAGCAGCTGGCGATCATCAATCCTGACCTGGTGGCGCAGGAAGCTCAGAAACCGTCACCACTTAAGGTGTCCGGCACAAAAGCGGAGATGATCCAGGCGGTGAAGTCTGTGAAGCCGGATGCGGTATTCGCTGACGAACTGCTGGATGCATGGCGCGATAACCCGGACGACAAAATCCTGGTGACCCAGCAGCAGATGCAAACGGCGCTGGCCATTCAGAAAGCGCTGCACGAACACCCGACCGCCGGGAAACTGCTGTTGCACCCTGATCGCGCTGTTGAAACGAGCTATTTCGGTATCGACGAAGAGACCGGGCTGGAAATCCGCGTACGCCCGGATATCGAAATCCCATTCGATATGGTTCGTGTCGGCGCTGACCTGAAAACCATCAGCATGTGGAACGTGAAGCAGTCCGGCCTGCGCGCACGTCTGCACCGCGAAATCATCGACCGTGATTATCACCTCAGCGCGGCAATGTACATGCAGACCGCCGCACTGGACCAGTTCTTCTGGATTTTCGTCAACAAAGACGAGGGCTACCACTGGATCGCCATCGTCGAGGCCAGCGAAGAGCTGATTGAGCTGGGGATGCTCGAGTATCGCCAGACGATGAACCGCATCGCTAACGCGTTTGATACCGGCGAGTGGCCAGCACCGATCACCGAAGACTATACCGACGAACTGAACGACTTCGACCTGCGCCGCCTTGAAGCGCTGCGTACTCAGGCATAAGGGGAATGACGATGGAAAACATGAATATCGTAACCGCGGAGCAGCAGGCTCCAAACACTATCTCTGCCAGCAACGCCATCTTCAATGTGCAGGCATTAACCCAGCTACAAGCCGTTGCCGGTTTGATGGCTCAGGCAGCAGTGACTGTTCCTGAACATCTTCGCGGCAACCCAGCAGACTGCATGGCCATCATCATGCAGGCCATGCAGTGGGGTATGAACCCTTACGCGGTGGCGCAGAAAACCCACCTTGTGAACGGCGTACTGGGGTACGAAGCGCAACTGGTAAATGCAGTAATCTCCAGCTCTAACGCCATTGTGGGCCGGTTCCACTATGAGTACGAGGGCGACTGGTCGAAATGTGCAAGCAGTCGCGAAGAAATTGTGAAGAAGCCAGCAAAAGGCGGCGGCACGTACGACAAGAAAGAGATGGTACGCGGCTGGACCAGTGCTGACGAACAAGGTCTGTCGGTTCGTGTGGGTGCAGTCATTCGTGGTGAAAGCGAGATCACCTGGGGCGAACCAGTGTTCCTGTCCAGCGTGATTACGCGTAATTCGCCGTTGTGGATTTCGAACCCTAAGCAGCAGATCGCGTATCTGGCTCTGAAATACTGGGCGCGCCTGTACTGCCCTGCTGTCGTTCTGGGTGTGTATACACCGGATGAAGTCGAGCAGCGCACCGAGAGGGAGATTAACCCTGCCCCAGCCCAGCGCGTGAGTTTAGCTGAGCTCAAAGGTGACCCCGCAACTACCACTCGCAGCGCGCAGGAGTCGGCTGCCAATATCGATGCTCTGGCCGATGAGTTCCGGGATCGTATTGAAGCAGCGCAGGACGTGGATAACGCCAAAGCAGTTCGAGCCGACATTGAAAGCGCTAAGAACACCCTTGGCTCTGCCCTGTTCACTGAGCTCAAGAATAAAGCAGTGAAGCGTTATTACCTGGTGGATGCGCGCAACAAGGTCGAGGCGGCGATCAACTCCCTGCCGCAACCGGGCGAACCGGGCGCAGCTGAGCAGTTTGCGGAAGCTGAGCGCGTGCTGGCAGCAGCGAAACGACATATGGGCGACGAGCTGCATGACCAGTTCAGTATCACCCTGGCAGATATGAAACCGGAATACGTGGCCTAACCGTCCCGGGAGGGGAAACCCTCCCGCTTAAGGAGTGAAGAATGAGCCATAAAAACACATCCCCACGTCGCCAGTACCTGCGTGCCACAGCAGCCTCTATGCGCGAGAACGGCAGCACCCTGAGGGAAATTGCCGAATTTCTGGGTGTAGAGAAATCACAGGTTAACACCCTGATTAAAGAGTTTGAACGCTGCAAAGGAGTGAGGGCATGAAAGAGCGCGGAATGATTTTTAACGGCGAGATGGTGCGCGCCATCCTTGATGGCCGGAAAACCCAAACGAGGCGGATCATGAAGGTGCAGCCGGAGCCATCGAAATCACGACTGGGGGATTTTTGGTTTTCATCTAAAAAATTGGAAAGCATGGTGCACGTTTCTGACCTCGTGCCGGGTAACTCACCTATAGCCGACTGCCATCTTTTCTTTCAGGAGCACTGTTGCCCGTTCGGTGCCGTCGGCGACCGCATCTGGGTGCGCGAAACGTGGGCTGAAGCTGGATCTGGCGCGCCGGACCTGAAACTTTATCGCGCGAATTACCCTGAGCACGTTCCAACTCATTACGAAAATGTTCCGCCGGCTAATGAAATACGCTGGACGCCTTCGATTCACATGCCGCGGTGGGCCAGTCGTTTAACGCTGGAGATTACCGGCGTGCGGGTTGAGCGCTTAGCTAGCGTCAGCGATGACGACGCGGGAAAAGAAGGTTATCCGGCAAATCCTGCGCCTTACGGCGGCGATATGGATAAATGGCTGTGGTTCCGCCAGTTGTGGGACAGCATTTATCCGAATCAAAGCTTCAAGCACAACCCTTGGGTATGGGTAATCGAATTTAGGCGCATCGAAGGAGATGACCATGAAACTGATTAACCGCAGCACGCAGTCACCTCTCGCGCGGCAGGCGTGCGATATCGCTCTGGCAGCACACGCACAGCGCTACGGAGATTATGGGCGCAGCAGGATGAAGGAGACTTATACGGTACGGGTGGAGGGTGTGAAGGTCTGGGTGGAAGTGGTGAACCGAAAGGCGAGCTATGTAGCCACGGCGATGACAGGAATGCGCCGCCTGCGTGCACTGCCCGGTCAGGCATCCTGATAAAGAATTATCAAACGGCCCCGCTTGGGGCCATTGGAGAACATCGATGGACGAAGAAATATTTACCAGAGATGAGGCCGCCGCCTTCCTTAAAGTGGATAAAGGCACGATTGCCCAGTGGATTAAGTCCGGTCGCCTGGCTGCTACCCGAAAAAATCCATATAAGAAAAAAAGCCCATATCTGATCTGCAAAACAGACTGTATTGCAGCAGTGAAGAACCCGATCCACAATCAACCCGTGAATGCGGTTGATGTGCAGGAGGATAAAGCATGTCAATCAAACAACGTGCCGGTACGTGGCACTGCGACTTCGTTACGCCTGGTGGAAGTCGAATTAGACGATCTCTTGGGACAACGGACAAAAGGCAAGCGCAGGAGCTCTATGATCAGCTGAAAGCTGAAGCATGGCGAGTTGATAAGATGGGGGAGTTTAAGCCGCGAACGTTCGATGAAGCATGTGTTCGCTGGCTTAATGAAAAGCAGCACAAGAAAAGCCTGGATGATGACAAAAGCCGGATCGGATTTTGGAGAATGCACTTCAAAGGAATGGACCTGTCAGCAATCACGGAAGACAGGATCTTGTCGGCGGTGAGTTCGATGGTTAATCGAAAACATCGGATGAACTGGGAGGCTAAACGGGACAGCCTGCTGCGAAGAGGTAAGCCGGTTCCTGAATTTAAGGATAAACCAGCGTCGCTGGCGACGAAGACTACGCACCTTGCTTTCATCCGGGCGCTGTTACGATGCGCGGCCAACGAATGGCGATGGATAGCCAAAGCGCCGAACATCAAATGCCCGGTGCCGAAAAATAAGCGTATTCGCTGGCTAACCAAAGAGGAAGCGGCGAACCTGATCCGGGAACTTCCCGAGCATATGAAGCCAGTTGTTATTTTTGCACTGGCGACGGGGCTGCGCAGGTCAAACATTACCGATCTGGAGTGGTCACAAATTGATATGCAGAGGAAGGTCGCGTGGATTCACCCAGAGGACGCGAAAGCAGGAAGGGCGATTGGGGTCGCCCTGAACGAATCCGCTCGTAAGGTTCTATTGTCGCAAATGGGGAAACACAAAAGATGGGTCTTTGTTCATACTGAATCATCCGTTCGCCCGGATGGAACGAGAACAAAGGCGGTGCGCAAAATGCGGTCTGATGCTAACACGGCATGGCGCGCGGCGTTAAGGCGGGCGGGAATAGAAAATTTCCGCTTCCATGACTTGCGGCATACCTGGGCAAGCTGGCTTGTACAGTCCGGCGTGCCACTCAGTGCGCTACAGGAAATGGGCGGGTGGGAAAGTATCGAGATGGTACAGCGTTATGCCCATCTGGCACCGAATCACCTGACGCAGCATGCCATGCAAATCGACTCATTCCTGGCGGGGAATGGCACAAATATGGCACAAGGCACTTTTGCTGAACTGGTGAATATTGCGTGAACCCGCGTGGTTAGTGGTGCCGATAATAGGAGTCGAACCTACGACCTTCGCATTACGAATGCGCTGCTCTACCAACTGAGCTATATCGGCCCTGAAAGGCCGGTTACGAGCGTAACCACGGGGCAAAAGAGTAGATCTAACCAGGTGATGCGTCAATGCCCTTTTGAATCAAACGGCTATTTTTGCATCACCCGCGATTATTTATGCACGAATGGTATCATCACCGAAGCCGATCCACTTGTAGGTGGTCAGTGCTTCCAGCCCCATCGGACCGCGGGCATGCAGCTTCTGTGTGCTCACAGCCACCTCCGCGCCCAGACCAAACTGGCCGCCATCGGTGAAGCGCGTCGAGGCATTCACGTAAACCGCAGACGAATCCACTTCATTCACAAAACGATCGGCATTGCGCAGGGTGCGCGTCAGGATCGCGTCAGAATGCTGGGTTCCGTGTTCACGAATGTGTGCAATAGCGTCATCGAGATCCGCAACCACCTTCACGTTCAGATCCAGCGACAAATACTCATCGTCGTACTGCTCCGCGTTAACCGGAACGACCTTCGCCGGACCGTCTTTCAGCAGGGCGAAAGCCTTCTCGTCCGCATGCAACGTGACGCCACTTTCCGCCATCTGCTTGCTCAGCGCTGGCAGGAAGGTACTGGCGATGCCCTGATGCACCAGCAACGTTTCCACCGTATTACAGGTGCTTGGACGCTGTGTTTTAGCGTTGACGATAATCTTCAGCGCAGGTTCGATCTCCGCGGTGTCATCCACCACGATATGGCATACGCCAATACCGCCGGTGATCACCGGAATGGTAGATTGCTCACGGCACAGCTTGTGCAAGCCCGCGCCGCCGCGTGGGATGAGCATGTCGATGTATTTGTCCATGCGCAGCATCTCGTTGACCAGCGCACGGTCGGGGCTTTCAATCGCCTGCACGGCACCCGCCGGTAAACCACACTCCTCCAGCGCCTGCTGAATGACGTTTACCGTCGCGGCGTTGGTGCGCCAGGTCTCCTTCCCGCCACGCAGGATGGCGGCGTTACCGGTCTTCAGGCACAGGGAGGCGACATCCACCGTCACGTTTGGACGCGCTTCGTAAATCACACCAATGACGCCGAGCGGCACGCGGCGACGCTCAAGGCGTAACCCGCTGTCGAGCACCCCACCGTCAATCACCTGCCCTACCGGGTCGGGGAGGTTGCACACCTGACGGACGTCGTCGGCGATACCTTTCAGACGCGCCGGGGTCAGCGCCAGACGATCGAGCATCGCTTCACTCAAGCCGTTGCGACGCGCTTCCAGCAGATCCTGCTCGTTGGCGAGCAAAATTTCCTGCGACTGAGATTCCAGATAATCAGCGATTTTTTCCAGCACGCGATTTTTCTCGCGGCTGGAAAGGAGCGCCAGTTTATAAGAGGCGGCTTTCGCGGCTGCGCCCATTTGTTCCAGCATGTTCTGGCTCCTTAACGAATAATCATGTCGTCACGATGCACGGCAACCGGGCCATATTCATAGCCCAGGATGGCGTCGATCTGCTGGGAATGGTGACCAGCAATCCGACGCAACGCGTCGCTGTTATAACGACTTACGCCATGAGCGATGTCGCGACCTTCAAGGTTACGGATTCGGATCACTTCACCACGCGAGAAGTTGCCTGTCACGCTTTTAATTCCTTTTGGAAGTAACGAGCTTCCTCTTTCCAGAATAGCGGCGGTCGCGCCTTCATCCACGGTCAGTTCGCCAGCCGGGGGCGCACCAAAGATCCAGCGTTTTCGGTTTTCCAGCGGGGACGCCTGGGCGTGGAAGCGAGTGCCCACAGAGATGCCTTCCATCACATCACCGATCACGCCCGGACGGCTGCCCGCGGCGATGATGGTGTCGATACCGGCCCGGCACGCCACGTCCGCGGCCTGGAGCTTGGTGCCCATACCGCCGGTTCCCAGACCAGAAACGCTGTCACCCGCGATGGCGCGCAGCGCATCGTCAATGCCGTGAACGTCTTTGATCAGTTCAGCCTGTGGATTAGAGCGCGGGTCAGCGGTAAACAGCCCCTGCTGATCGGTCAGAAGCAGCAGCTTATCGGCCCCTGCCAGGATCGCCGCCAGCGCAGAGAGGTTATCGTTGTCGCCTACTTTGATTTCAGCGGTGGCAACAGCGTCGTTTTCGTTAATGACCGGAACGATATGGTTATCCAGCAGCGCACGCAGCGTATCGCGGGCGTTCAGGAAACGTTCTCTGTCTTCCATATCCGCACGCGTCAGCAGCATCTGCCCGACGTGAATGCCGTAGATGGAGAACAGTTGTTCCCAGAGCTGTATGAGTCGGCTTTGTCCCACGGCGGCCAGCAGCTGTTTGGAGGCGATCGTCGCGGGGAGTTCGGGGTAGCCCAGGTGTTCACGCCCGGCGGCAATCGCCCCGGAAGTCACAATCACAATACGATGCCCTGCGGCATGCAACTGAGCGCACTGACGTACAAGCTCAACGATATGGGCACGATTCAGGCGGCGCGATCCGCCTGTTAACACACTGGTACCGAGTTTTACCACCAGCGTCTGGCTGTCACTCATGATTCTCTGCCGTTCAACAATAAGGGAAAATGATGTCAGTCAGACGTTTTAACAGGTGTCAGCTCCGTTGCCAACTGCCTTAGCGCATGACCCGTCACTTTGTTGCGCGGGATCAGGAAGCGTAGCGGCAGATTTTGACAATTTTATTACCGAAAAATTAAAACATACTTTTTTAGACATATTCTTACTTTGTCATAAAACTTTCACCCACGAACGATAAAACCCTTCCTGTTTTTCACGGGGTAATAAGTCGAATCTTATTACTCAGCGAATATTAGCGCGTTTTTATAAAATCAGGATTGAAAATGAAAAAGAGCACTCTGGCATTAGTGGTAATGGGCGTAGTTGCTTCCGCATCTGTTCAGGCAGCAGAAGTTTATAATAAAAACGGGAATAAACTGGACGTGTACGGCAAAGTAAAAGCAATGCACTACATCAGTGATGATGACGCTAAGGATGGTGACCAGACTTACGTTCGTTTCGGCTTTAAGGGTGAAACGCAGATTAACGATCAGCTGACGGGCTACGGACGTTGGGAAGCTGAGTTCGCAGGTAACAAAGCTGAGAGCGACTCTTCTCAAAAAACACGTCTGGCATTTGCCGGGCTGAAACTGAAAGACTTCGGCTCACTGGATTACGGCCGTAACCTGGGCGCGCTGTATGACGTCGCCGCATACACCGATATGTTCCCGGAGTTCGGCGGTGACGGCCTGGCGCAGACCGATAACTTCATGACGAAACGCGCCTCCGGTCTGGCCACATACCGTAATACCGATTTCTTTGGCCTGGTTGACGGCCTGAACATGACCCTGCAATACCAGGGCAAAAATGAAAACCGCGACGTGAAGAAGCAAAACGGTGACGGCTTCGGTACCTCCCTGAGCTATGACTTCGGCGGCAGCGATTTTTCTGTGATTGGTGCGTATGCCAGCTCCGATCGCACTAACGATCAAAACCTTCAGGCACGCGGCGAAGGTAAAAAAGCAGAAGGCTGGGCAACCGGTTTGAAATATGATGCCAACGATATTTATCTGGCCACTATCTATTCCGAAACCCGCAATATGGCCCCTATTTCCGGTGGCCTTGCAAATAAAGCGCAAAACTTCGAAGTGGTCGCGCAATATCAATTTGACTTTGGTCTGCGTCCATCTCTGGGTTACGTGCAGTCTAAAGGCAAAGATATCGAAGGTATCGGCGATGAAGATATCGTGAAATACATCGACGTAGGTGCGACATATTATTTCAACAAAAATATGTCTGCGTTTGTTGATTATAAGATCAACCAGATCGATGACGATAATAAACTGGGCGTAAGCAGCGATGATATCGTTGCGCTGGGCATGACCTACCAGTTCTGATGTTGTGGTAATAAAAAAACCGGCGCTGAGCCGGTTTTTTTGTGCCCGGTGACGCTGTGCTTACCGGGCATACGGGATAGTACATTTTTCATGCCGGGTAAGGCGTAGCCGCCACCCGGCGCTGTGACATCATCAGGCTCTCAGTTTCACCGCTTCGCTGGAAAAATCGTCCGCAGGCTCCAGCTTCAGATCCAGCGTTGCCAGCAGGTCGCGAGCTTTGCCGTGAAATTCTTTTAGCGTATGCTCCAGGCGATCGATCACTTCCTGATCTTTGATGCTCGTCGCCTGCCAGTGCCCGTCTTTATTAAACAGGCCAAACTGATAGCTATAGGTAAAACGGTTTTCCTGTGCTTCCATTTCCATCCACCAGCCCCAGAACTCACGTTTTTCGGGTGCAGGCTTCACGTTGACGCAAACAGCCAGGCAGTCGAAAAAAAAGCGATTCTCTTCACACTGCTCTTCTCGAATATACGGGCCAAGAGCCATGAACTTCTTAATCAGTCTACTTTTCGGGTGTCCACTCGGTAACGTCATTGCGATCTCCTTTTGTGAAGCACTGTTTTACCAAACCAACGAAATTTAGCAAACTATTAACACAATCTCTGCGTGATCCAGCGTGTGATCTCTTTCAGCGCTTTGTCAAAATTCTGGTACACCGGGCTGAAGGGTACCTCCAGCAATTTACCGTCAGAAGATGACGACGTGATTAAGCGTGACTCCTCTTCAGGGCTAAACGGATCGTTCTTCCAGAAACCGGACATCATCGGGGTTGGGCAGCGGCGGCCGAGTAAGCCCTGCGTTTTTAATGAATAACGATTAAGTTCAATGCGCAACGCTTCATCTGAAGCATCATGCATGCCAAGTCGGCTCGCCAGCACGTCCAGATACATCTCAGGAACGCTACCCTGACGCGCAGGATCGCTTAACAGAGCATGCACCACCGGGCCAAGACAGGCGACGGCCTTCAGGCGTGAAGATTCAAGGTAGGCCAGCCGTACCGCGACGTTAGCGCCAAAGCGGAAGCCAAACGCGCCTACCCGGGTGTGGTCAACCCAGGGGATATTCTCCAGCGCTTTTAATGCATGCTGGTGCAGCAGGCTGGAGTCTTGCGTAAGTTTCCATTTGGATGAAAAACCAATGGAAGGCATATCGAGCGTCAGCATGGCGATCCCTTTTGGGGCAAAGTAGCGCTCATACAGGCTGTAATAGTCGATTTGTAACGAGTTCAGGCCACCGCACATCAGAACCGTCGGGAACGGCCCTTCCCCCTCCGGCATATGCAGGAATCCGGTCACCGGGCTGCCGCCGGGAATGGCGAACTCAATTTCACGCATCCGGCCAGGCAGCCGCTGGGCGGCCTCTTCATAAGCCCGGTTTGCCAGCGCCTGGGCCTGCTCTGCCAGTTCGTCGCCTTTCAGATGCGGATATGCAGCGATGCTGTACAGATTTGCCGCATGCAGCCAGTGCTTGCCGCTGAGAGTGGCATCTTTTTCCTGGCTCGCTTTTTGCTGCCAGAGCATGGCCTGCTTTGACCATTCGTAGATCCAGTTTCCACCACGGTAGCCCACCACCGTATCGTAGAGATCGCTGTCGGTACGCTCGGACTCGCTCATCACGATACGCGCCTGCACGTCGAGGATTTCACGCGGATCGATGCCGCGCCAGATCCACATCAGGCGGTTAATCATTCGATACCAGTGGGGCACGTTCTTACCGTCTAACGCTGACTGAACGGCAGGCATTGTCCCCGGATTAAACCGACGCACCAGCGTCGACGTTTCAGGGTGCTTGAAACGGGGTTTGAAGAGAGTTTCGGTAAGATTCGCCTGCGTCATTGCGTTGCCTCCATGGATACGTCATATGAAGACCATTGTAACGCCTGGCAGGCTAAAAAGAACAACGCCCGGCATAACCGGGCGTGTAAAGTTACGTACTGAAATTAACGGCCAGAGATAGGCGGTACGAAGACCACGCCCATATCCCATGGCTGTTCAATCCAGGTATCCTGCGGGATATCAATGACGTAATCATCAACCAGTGGGCGACCCGCTGGTTTCGCGAAGATAGTGACGAAGTGCGCTTTTGGATACATTTCGCGGATAGCCACCGCAGTACCGCCGGTGTCCACCAGATCGTCGATAACGATAAAGCCTTCACCGTCGCCTTCCGCGCGTTTCAGCACTTTCAGTTCGCGCTGGTTGTCGTGATCGTAGCTGGAGATACATACGGTATCGACATGACGAATACCCAGCTCACGTGCCAGCAGCGCCCCCGGTACCAGACCGCCACGGCTGACGGCAATAATGCCTTTCCACTGTTCGGAAGGCATCAGACGCGCAGCCAGTTTGCGTGCGTGAATCTGCAACATGTCCCAGGTGACGACGTATTTTTCGCTCATGTGAAGTGTCCCAGCCTGTTTATATACGGCTTAAAAAAATGAGGGTGAACCAGGTTGCGCGAGATTATAGAGATCTGACGCACTAAAAACCAGTGTTACGCGCCATGAGCCTGAGTTTTTACATGCTTAATGCTACCAGCCACGGGAGAAAGTGGTATTCTCAGTTGCATCTCGCAAGCCTGACTTGTGGTAACAATCAACCTGCTAACCCTGTGACCTGCAACATTGTTTTGCAGCGCATCGACAAGGAGACCTATCGTGTCTGAACTGTCTCAATTATCTCCACAGCCGCTGTGGGATATTTTTGCCAAAATCTGCTCCATTCCGCACCCTTCCTATCACGAAGAACAGCTTGCCGAACATATTATGGGCTGGGCAAAGGAAAAAGGTCTGCACGCTGAGCGCGACCAGGTTGGCAATATTCTTATCCGCAAACCTGCCACCGCAGGTATGGAAAACCGTAAGCCAGTGGTATTGCAGGCGCACCTGGACATGGTTCCGCAGAAAAACAACGACACCGTTCACGACTTCACAAAAGACCCGATTCAGCCGTACATCGACGGCGAGTGGGTGAAGGCGCGCGGCACGACCCTGGGCGCAGATAACGGCATTGGTATGGCTTCCGCGCTGGCCGTGCTGGCTGACGACAGCGTTGAACACGGTCCGCTGGAAGTGCTGCTGACCATGACTGAAGAAGCGGGCATGGATGGCGCGTTCGGTCTTCAGGCAAACTGGCTGCAAGCGGACATTCTGATCAACACCGACTCCGAAGAAGAAGGTGAGATCTACATGGGCTGCGCGGGCGGGATCGATTTCATCTCTACCCTGCCGCTGTCCCGCGAAGCGATCCCTTCCGGATTCGAGACCTTTAAGCTGACGCTGAAAGGGCTGAAAGGCGGTCACTCCGGCGGTGATATTCACCTGGGCCTGGGCAACGCCAACAAACTGCTGGCGCGTTTCCTGGCGGGCCATGCCGCTGAACTGGATCTGCGCCTGGTGGACTTCAACGGCGGTACTCTGCGTAACGCGATCCCTCGCGAAGCCTTCGCTACCGTGGCGGTACCTGCGGCGAAAGCGGACGAGCTGAAAAAACTCTCCAGCGTGTATCTGGAGATCCTGAAAAACGAACTGTCTGCAAAAGAGAAAAACCTGACGGTGGTGCTGGAGTCCGTTACGACGGATAAAGCCGCGCTGACCGCACAGTCTCGTGACACGTTCGTCCAGCTGCTGAACGCAACGCCAAACGGCGTGATCCGCAACTCTGACGTGGCAAAAGGCGTGGTGGAAACCTCCCTGAACGTGGGCGTGGTGACCATGGGTGACGACAGCGCAGAGATCATCTGCCTGATCCGTTCCCTGATCGACAGCGGTAAAGAGTACGTTGTGAGCATGCTGGAATCTCTGGGCACGCTGGCCGGTGCGAAAACGTCTGCAAAAGGCAGCTACCCGGGCTGGCAGCCGGATGCAAGTTCTCCGGTCATGGCACTGGTGCGTGAAACTTATCAGCGACTGTTCAACAGCACCCCGAACATTCAGGTTATTCATGCGGGTCTCGAATGTGGTCTGTTCAAGAAACCGTATCCGGATATGGACATGGTCTCTATCGGGCCAACCATCACCGGGCCACACTCCCCGGATGAGCAGGTTCACATTGAAAGCGTCGGTCACTACTGGACGCTGCTGACTGAGCTGCTGAAAGCAATTCCTGTTAAGTAATTAGCCGTTTGATGCCCGGTGGCGCTACGCTTGCCGGGCTTACGATTAGCGTAATCTACAGTCCCAACACCAGCTGACGTTCCAGCTGCGGATCCAGCAAGGTGACGTGCAGCCCCACCAGCCTCACCCCTCGTCCGCCCCGCCGTTCTTCCCATGCCTTTTTTGCCGTCGCGATAAGATCCTCTTTGTTGAGGCGTGGCCAGACGTGCTCCTGCGTCGTCTGCTGAAAATCGTTAAATTTCAGTTTGATGCCCTGTCGGGCAATAAGCAGATCCGGTTTGACCTTCAGTAAGCGTCGTTCAAGCTCAGGATAAAGCTGTTCCGTAATAATGGTTTCACACTCGGTCCAGTCATGGATATCTTCGCTGAGCGTGCGTTCAACGCCGACCGATTTACGCAGCCGTTCGTTGTTCACATCCCGGTCATCAATGCCCTGACTGCGTTCCCACAGTACGCGGCCAAACTTGCCAAAACGCTTAAGCAGCAGCGCCAGATCGCTGCGCTGAACGTCTTCGCAGGTGCGTAGCCCCATACTTTCCAGCTTCGCGGCGGAGACTTTGCCCACGCCGGGGATTTTGCTGAGCGGCAGCGTCTTTAAAAACGCCGGAACCTCTTCCGGAGTGATAACGTACTGGCCGTTGGGCTTATTCAAATCGGAGGCGATTTTGGCGAGAAACTTTACCGGCGCGACGCCTGCCGATGCCGTCAGGTTCAGCTCGTTAAAAATAGTCTGGCGGATCTCCTGCGCCATCAGGGTGGCGGAGCCGTGGCAGTGCACGCTGTGGGTGACATCCAGATAGGCTTCATCCAGCGATAACGGTTCAATCAGTGAGGTGTAGCGGGAGAAGATCTCCTGAATGTGGCTCGATGCTTCTTTATAAGCATCAAAACGTCCGGGCAAAAGAGTGAGATGCGGGCACAGTTTCAGCGCCATCGCTGTCGGCATGGCGCTGCGCACGCCGTATTTGCGAGCAGGATAGTTGGCGGTGCTGATGACACCGCGCTGAACCCGGCTGCCGCCAATGGCGATGGGAATATCCCGCAGCGCCGGGTTGTCACGCATCTCCACTGCGGCAAAAAAGCAGTCCATATCGACATGGATTATTTTGCGCATAGTAAGCCCTCACTCATTACTGGATAAGTATACAGTAAACAAATGAGGGTTGAGAAGTGCGTGCAGGAATTGTCGGGTGGCGGGGTGCCTTACCCGACCTGGAAAACTAAATAATGCGTTGCTGCTCGCGAGCCATCCGCTTTTTCCGCGCATCGCACGGCTCCGGACAATCGCACACTTTTTCCATTCCGATAGAAGAGATGCCTCCGCAACTGCCCTGAATGCTTTTACGCTTGATGATCCAGCCTAAGGACATGCCGAAGATCACCAGCACAAACACCGCAAAGGTCGCCAGAAAAGTCAGCATAATCAGCCTCCGAAATCATCGAGCATGATGTTCTCATCTTCCACACCAAGATCTTTTAGCATCTTAATCACGGCGGCGTTCATCATTGGTGGACCACACATATAGAACTCGCAGTCTTCCGGTGCCGGGTGCTGTTTGAGGTAATTTTCATACAGCACGTTGTGGATGAAGCCCGTATAGCCTGTCCAGTTATCTTCCGGCTGCGGATCGGATAGCGCCACATGGAAGGTAAAGTTAGGGTTATCACGCGCCAGTTGTTCAAACTCATCGTCATAGAACATTTCGCGCAGTGAACGCGCCCCGTACCAGAAGCTGATCTTACGCTTGCTGCCAAGTCGTTTGAGCTGGTCAAAAATATGCGAACGCATCGGCGCCATACCCGCACCGCCGCCGATAAAGACCATCTCCGCATCGGTATCTTTGGCGAAGAACTCCCCAAACGGGCCGGAAATCGTCACTTTGTCGCCAGGCTTGAGGGACCAGATATACGACGACATGACGCCAGGGGGTGCATCAGGCACATTCGGTGGCGGCGTGGCGATACGCACGTTGAGCATAATAATGCCCTTCTCTTCCGGATAGTTAGCCATGGAATAGGCGCGAAGCGCGGGCTCTTTTACCTCGGAAACAAAGCGGAAGAGGTTAAATTTATCCCAGTCTGCCCGGTATTCCTCGGGCACGTCGAAGTCAGCATACGCGACGGTGTGTGCCGGACAATCAATCTGGATATACCCACCCGCACGGAACGGAACGCTCTCCCCTTCAGGGACACGCAGCTTGAGCTCTTTGATGAATGTGGCTTTATTATCGTTAGAGATAACTTCGCACTCCCATTTTTTCACACCGAAGATCTCCTCCGGCAGCTCAATTTTCATGTTCTGGCGCACAGCGACCTGACACGCCAGACGGCATCCCTCTTTCGCTTCACGCTTCGTGATATGCGACAGTTCCGTAGGCAGAATATCACCGCCGCCCTCTTTCACCGTCACACGGCACTGGCCACAGGATCCACCGCCGCCACAGGCAGACGAGACAAAAATCCCGTTGCCGGAGAGCGTGTTAAGCAGCTTATCCCCTGCCGGGGTACGGATCTGATTCTGCGGATCGTCATTGATATCAATGATCACATCCCCGGAATTGACCAGCTTCGCACGCGCCGCCAGGATCAGCCCTGACAGCACCAGTACTATCAGCGTGAACATCACCACGCCAAGAATAATTTCCATCTGTTAGCCCTTATAGCTGCACACCGGAGAAGGACATAAAGCCCAACGCCATCAGGCCGGTGGTGATAAAGGTGATCCCTAAGCCACGAAGCCCCGCAGGTACGTTGGCATATTTCATTTTTTCGCGGATCCCCGCCATGGTGACAATCGCCAGCATCCAGCCGATACCGGAACCGAAACCATACACAACCGATTCACTGAAGTTGTAATCGCGCTGAACCATAAACGAGACGCCGCCAAAAATGGCGCAGTTCACGGCGATCAGCGGCAGGAAGATCCCCAGCGCGTTGTACAGCGACGGGAAGTATTTATCGAGGATCATCTCCAGGATCTGAACAAGCGCCGCAATCACCCCAATAAAGGTGATGAAGTTCAGGAAGCTAAGATCAACCCCCTCCACCAGCGCGCCATCGCGCAGCACGAAGTTGAAGACCAGGTTGTTAATGGGAACGGAAAGCCCCAGCACAACGGTAACTGCCACGCCCAGACCAAATGCCGTCGATACCTTTTTAGAAACGGCAAGGAAGGTACACATGCCCAGGAAGAAAGCGAGCGCCATGTTTTCAACAAACACCGCGCGCACAAATAAACTCAGGTAATGAGCCATTGTCGGTTACTCCTTTTCCTGCTGTTCAGGCTTCAACGTACGAATTAGCCAGATCAGCAAACCGATAATGAAAAATGCGCTTGGGGCCAGCAGGAACAGGCCGTTCGGCAGATACCAGCCGCCGTTCTGTACCGTATCCAGCACCGGGATGCCAAACAGCTTGCCGCTGCCAATAAGTTCGCGCAGGAAACCGACCGTCAACAGGATCACGCCGTAACCCAGGCCGTTGCCGATACCGTCCATAAAGCTCGCCAGCGGTGGCATTTTCATCGCATAGGCTTCAGCACGCCCCATCACGATGCAGTTGGTGATTATCAGGCCGACAAACACCGAAAGCTGCTTCGAGGTTTCATAGGCGAAGGCGCGCAGGAGCTGATCGACCACGATCACCAGCGAGGCGATGATCGCCATCTGCACGATGATCCTCACGCTGTTGGGTATGTGGTGGCGGATCATTGAGATAAACATGCTGGAAAACGCTGTCACCAGCGTTACCGCCAGCGTCATGACCACCGCCGTTTCCAGCTTGGTGGTCACCGCCAGCGCCGAGCACACCCCCAGCACCTGTAGCGTTATCGGGTTATTGGCTAACAGCGGGCCAATCAATACCTTTTTAACTTCTTTCAGTTCACCCGTATCAGCCATTTTTCAGCGCTCCTTCACGTACATTCTTCAGGAAGGGACCAAAGCCCAGTTCACCCATCCAGAAATCAAAGCTGTGCTGCACACCGTTAGAGGTGAGCGTGGCGCCGGAAAGGCCATCAACGGCAAATTCATCGCCGGGACGCGCACCCCCTTTCACCACCTTCAGCGCAGGCTGGCCGTTGTCGTCGAGCACTTTTTTACCAACAAACTGTGCCCGCCAGTTAGGGTTCTCAACTTCGCCCCCCAGCCCTGGTGTTTCGCCCTGATCGTAATAAGTAATGCCTTTGACCGTACGACCATCGGTATCCAACGCCACAAAGGCGTACATCATTGACCATAAACCGTTGCCATAGATGGGCAACACGATTTCCTGGATGCGCTTTTGCTCGTCACGGACGAGGTAAATCTCCGCGACATTGCTGCGGCGCTTAATGCCTGCCGGATCCTGCGAGGCGTCAAGCGTGGTGCTCATCTGCGGATCTTTTAGCGCCAGCGCCTGGTTGTATTTCGCCGGGTCTTTTTCCATTAACTCCCCGGTTTTTAAATCCACCAGCCGTGCGGTAATACGTTCGGCAAACACCGCTGCGACGTCATCCTTCGTCATGCCTTCCTGCATCAGCCCGGCCACGGCCAGGATGTTACGCTGTTTATCCAGCGCTCGTTGCTCCTGCTGTAGCGGTTTTAACCCTACGGCAGAACCGGCCACGACAATGGAACAGACCAGACACAGTACCAGCACCACCAGCAGCGTTTTGCTGATGCTGTCGTTATTTTTGATCTCAGCCACGCGCCTTCCTCCGCTTAATGTTGGCGCGCACGACCAGGTAGTCGAACAGCGGCGCAAACAGATTGGCAAACAGAATGGCCAACATCATCCCTTCCGGATAGGCCGGGTTGACCACGCGAATCAGTACACACATCACCCCAATGAGCACGCCGTAACACCATTTACCTCTGTCGGTAAACGAAGCCGAGACCGGATCGGTGGCCATGAACATCATGCCAAACGCAAAGCCTCCCAGCACGAGGTGCCAGTACCACGGCATGGAGAACATCGGGTTTGTGTCTGAACCAATGAAGTTGAAAAGCGTGGCGGTGAGTACCATCCCGAGCATGACGCCAGCGACAATGCGCCAGGACGCCACGCGGCCAAAGAGGATGATGGCCCCGCCGATCAAAATCATCAGGGTAGACACTTCACCGATGGAGCCCGGAATATTGCCGATAAACGCATCAAACCAGGTGACAGGCTGTCCGGTTGCATTGTTGACCAGCGTTTCGCCGCCGCCTGCCGCCCACTGTGAAAGTGGCGTCGCGCCGGAGAATCCGTCTGCTGCCGTCCACACCAGGTCTCCCGAGATTTGCGCCGGATAAGCAAAGAACAGGAACGCGCGCCCTGCCAGCGCCGGGTTGAGGAAGTTGCGTCCGGTCCCACCGAAGATCTCCTTGGCAATCACCACGCCAAAGCTGATCCCCATCGCCGCCTGCCAGAGCGGCAGCGTTGGCGGGACAATCAGCGCAAACAGAATAGAGGTGACAAAGAAGCCCTCGTTGATCTCATGTTTGCGAATAATAGCGAACAGCACCTCCCAGAAACCGCCCACGATAAAGACAGTCATATAGATAGGGAGGAAGAAGACAGCGCCCAGCGTCATCATGCTGACCCAGCCGGCATCTGCCGCAAAGCTCACCCCCAGCGACTGCGCCAGACGATAGTGCCAGTCAGACTGAATCACCTGCGCCAGCTGCTCTGCATCGTACATATGGTGCAGCGCCGGAATAGTTTGCAACCCAACATTATACATCCCCCAGAACATGGCCGGGAAGACCGCAAACCAGACCAGAATCATCATTCGCTTGAGGTCGATGGCGTCGCGAACGTGCGCCGCGCCTTTCGTCACCAGACCCGGCGTGTAGAAAATGGTCGTTGTCGCTTCATACAGCGGGTAGTACTTTTTGAGCTTCCCTTCGGTAAAGTGCGGCTCAATTTTTTCAAAGAGGTGTTTTAAGCCCATGGTTATCCTTCCTGCTCAATGCGGGTTAACACCTCGCGCAATACGGGCCCATATTCGTATTTACCTGGACACACATAGGTACACAGCGCCAGATCTTCTTCGTCCAGCTCCAGACAGCCCAGCGCCTGGGCACCGTCGGTATCGCCGGCCAGGAGATCGCGCAGCAGCACGGTGGGCAGAATATCCAGCGGCATCACGCGTTCGTAGTTGCCAATCGGAACCATGGCGCGCTCACCGCCGTTGGTGCTGGTGGAGAAGTTAAACAGCTTACGACGCAGGAAGTGGCCGAGCGTGGTGCGCGTTACCGAGTATTTTTCTGCACCAGGCAGTACCCAGCCGAACAGCTCTTTCTCGCGTCCTTCAAGCACAACGCTCACCTGAAGATGGAAACGACCCAGCCAGGCCATCGGGCCTGTCGCGTGCCTGCCGCTCAGCACCGAACCGGAAATAATACGGTTTTCACCCTCTTTCGTTTCGCCAGCCAACAGCGCCGTCAGGTCCGCCCCAAGCAGCGTGCGAACCAGACGCGGTTGGGTTGCCTGAGGGCCGCCGATGGCAATAATGCGTTCTGCGCACAGCTCACCCGTGGTGAACAGCTTACCGATAGCGATCACGTCCTGATAATTAAGATGCCAGACCTGTTTCGTCAGGCTTACCGGCTCCAGGAAATGAATATGCGTTCCCACCAGCCCGGCCGGATGCGGGCCGGCAAATTCATTAAAGGCCACCTGCCCTTGCGGATGCCCGCCCAGCTTACCGCCGCTGGCCTGGCAGACATGCACTTTGCCCGGCGTCAGGCGCGTTAACACGGTGAGGCCGGCATCGAAAGCGTTTCGTTCCGCCAGAATAAGAGGCTGCGGATCTGCGCTGAGCGGGTTGGTGTCGATGGCCGTAACGAAGATAGCGGCCGGCACAGTGCCTGGCACGGGCGTTTTGCTATAGGGGCGCGTGCGAAGCGCCGTCCACAGTCCCGACTCCAGCAGTTGCGTCTGCACCGCGTCGTGGCTGAGGGTGGCAAGATCGGCGGCGTCAAAACGCGCAAATTCGCGTTTCTCATCGCCTTCAATTTGAATAACAACCGATTGCAGGACACGACGCTCACCACGATGGATGGCGACAACGGTGCCGCTGGCTGGGGCTGTAAACATAACGCCAGGATTTTTTTTATCCTCGAAGAGCGCCTGGCCTTTTATTACGCGATCGCCTTCCTGTACCAGCATCGCGGGACGCATGCCCACGTAATCATCACCTACAATAGCGACATGATGAATACTGGCGCCGGTGGTGACGTGCTGTTCAGGCACGCCAGAGATTGGCAGATCGAGTCCTTTTCTGATTCTAAACATGTGGTTAGCAGGTATCCATGAACAACAATCCAGAGAGGCCGGAGTGTACCATTTTCGGCCCTGCCAGGGGCAGTAAATCCGCCGTCTGGCGCGCCGAAATGCGAGCTATTGCGCAAAGTTCCTGGAGTCAGGACATTATGAATGGGTTATAAAGTAAAACTAATTTGTAAACGCAAAGGTTGGCTCTTGCGAAAATCTCCATCGGTGCTAATGTGAGCGCTCCTGTCCAGATTAGTCTGATTTCGGGTGTCTTTTGCCGTTCTGGCAAGTTGGTCATTGTTTTATCAAGGAACCAGTAGTATGCGTAAAATCGCATTGTTCATTGCGATGCTTCTGATACCGTGCATGTCGTTTGCCGGGCTGCTTGGCAGTAATAGTTCAACGACGCCGGTCAGCAAAGAGTATAAACAGCAGTTGATGGGATCCCCGGTTTATATTCAAATCTTCAAGGAAGAGCGCACACTCGATCTGTTTGTCAAAATGGGCGAGACGTATCAGCTGCTCGATAGCTACAAAATCTGTAACTATTCTGGCGGGCTGGGGCCGAAACAGCGCCAGGGTGACTTCAAAAGTCCGGAAGGGTTTTACAACGTTCAGCGTAACCAGCTAAAACCGGACAGCCGCTTCTATAAAGCGATTAACATCGGTTTCCCCAATGCCTTCGACCGTGCGCACGGTTACGAAGGGAAATACCTGATGATTCACGGTGCCTGCGTGTCAGTCGGTTGTTATGCGATGACGGATTCCGGCATTGATGAAATCTTCCAGTTTGTCACGGGCGCACTGGTCTTCGGCCAGCCGAATGTTCAGGTCAGCATCTATCCGTTCCGTATGACGGATGCGAACATGGCGCGCCATAAGTACTCTGTTTACACAGATTTCTGGAAACAGCTAAAACCGGGCTATGACTACTTCGAGCAGACCCATAAGCCGCCGGTGGTGTCCATCGTCAATGGCCGTTACGTGGTGAGTAAACCGCTCAGCCATGAAGTGGTTCAGCCGCAGCTGGCGTCAAATTACGCGGTCCCCGAGACAAAATAGCGCCCACTCGCCTGGCATGATCTTTTGCCAGGTTTCGTTGCCGGTCAGCGGCTGCGTTGCAATGACAGTGACCACATCGTTCGGTGTGGTCTCCTTCTGAAAATCAATTTCCACATCCTGATCGAGCAGCGTGGCGACGCCAAACGGCGCACGTCGGGTGATCCAGAACAGATTCGTCGAGCAGAACGCCATCACGTAGCGCCCGTCAGACAGCAGCATATTAAAGACGCCCTTCTCGCGTAACTCAGACGCCAGTGACGCTATGTACTTAAAAACGGCGGTCATGTTGCCGGGCGTACGGGGGTAGCGCTCGGTCAGCTTGTGCAGCAGCCAGCAAAATGCTTTTTCGCTGTCCGTTTCACCGACAGGACGGAAATTGCCGGTTTCCAGCGACTTATAGCCCGAAAGCTGCCCGTTGTGCGCATAGGTCCAGTTACGGCCCCACAGTTCACGGGTAAACGGATGGGTATTTTCCAGCGCCACTTCGCCGCGATTTGCCTGGCGGATATGGGCGATCACCGAACAGGATTTAATAGGATAGTCCTGCACCAGTCTGGCAATGGGTGAGTTAAAGCTGGGTTGTGGATCTTTAAACGTGCGACATCCTTTGCCTTCGTAGAAGGTAATACCCCAGCCGTCTTTATGCGGCCCGGTTCCTCCACCGCGCTGAACCAGCCCGGTAAAACTAAAGCAGATATCGGTTGGCACATTGGCGCTCATCCCGAGCAGTTCGCACATAGATCACCTCCACAACAGCGGGGGGCACCGGCGCCCCCCAGCGAAGTCTTACTTAACCATCTCTTTTTCGATCAGTTGGATCAGGATGTGGATCACTTTGATGTGAATTTCCTGAACGCGATCCGCATAACCGAAGTGTGGTACACGGATTTCAATGTCCGCTGTACCGTCCATCTTACCGCCATCTTTCCCGGTCAGGGTGATCACTTTCATGCCCTTCTCACGCGCGGCGGCGATCGCTTTGATCACGTTAGCAGAGTTACCGGACGTGGAGATACCCAGCAGCACGTCGCCTTCACGGCCTACGGCTTCAACGTAGCGGGAAAAGATATGGTCGTAACCGAAGTCGTTGCCTACACAGGAGATGTGGCTCACGTCGGAAATCGCAATCGCCGGGTAGCCCGGACGGTTTTCGCGATAGCGTCCGGTCAGCTCTTCGGCGAAGTGCATGGCGTCACAGTGGGAACCGCCGTTACCGCAGGAGAGCGCTTTACCGCCGGCTTTGAAGCTGTCGGCAAGCAGGACCGCCGCGCGCTGAATAGCGTGAATATTGGCATCATCTTTCAGAAAATTCGCCAGCGTTTCCGCCGCTTCGTTCAGTTCGTTACGAATAAGATCCTGGTACATGAGGATAATCCTTCAGTATTGATGAAATAACACAGTGGAGTGTACCGGATAGCAGTAAAAGCGAGAAGCTAAAGCCATGCGAATCGTCCGGCGTTTTGATTTTTTGTGCCGGCTAAAACGCGAACAATGTGAACCAGGTTGTAATTATTTTGTAAACACATTGCTAAAGGAAATGACATCAACTACAACCATATCATCACAAGTGGTCAGACCTCCTACAAGCAAGGGAGCTTTTCTTTATGATGATTTTGAGCATTTTCGCAACCGTTGTGCTGCTCGGTGTGTTGTTCTATCACCGTGTCAGTTTATTCCTGAGTAGCCTGATTCTTCTGGCCTGGACGGCTGCACTTGGCGTCGCTGGTCTGTGGAATATCTGGGTCCTTGTTCCCCTGGCCATCATTTTGCTGCCGTTCAACCTGACGCCGATGCGTAAGTCGATGATCTCTGCGCCGGTGTTCAGGGGATTCCGTAAAGTGATGCCGCCGATGTCGCGTACAGAGAAAGAAGCGATTGACGCCGGTACAACCTGGTGGGAAGGCGATCTGTTCCAGGGCAACCCCGACTGGAAAAAGCTTCACAACTATCCGCAGCCGCGTCTGACCGCCGAAGAACAAGCCTTTATTGATGGTCCGGTAGAAGAAGCGTGCCGCATGGCAAACGACTTTGCCATCACTCACGAAATGGCCGACCTGCCGCCTGAGCTGTGGGCATACCTGAAAGAGCATCGCTTCTTCGCGATGATCATTAAGAAAGAGTACGGCGGTCTGGAATTCTCCGCTTACGCTCAGGCTCGCGTACTGCAAAAACTGGCGGGTGTCTCCGGGATCCTGGCGATCACCGTTGGCGTGCCAAACTCCTTAGGCCCGGGCGAGCTGTTACAGCATTACGGTACAGAAGAGCAGAAAGATCACTACCTGCCGCGTCTGGCGCGTGGTCAGGAAATTCCGTGCTTCGCGCTGACCAGCCCCGAAGCGGGCTCCGATGCCGGCGCAATCCCTGATACCGGCGTGGTTTGCATGGGCGAATGGCAGGGCCAGCAGGTGCTGGGTATGCGCCTGACCTGGAACAAACGTTATATCACCCTCGCACCTATTGCCACGGTGCTGGGCCTGGCGTTCAAACTCTCTGACCCGGAAAAACTGCTGGGCGGTGAAGAAGAGCTGGGTATTACCTGTGCGCTGATCCCAACCTCAACCCCGGGCGTTGAAATTGGTCGCCGTCACTTCCCGCTGAACGTACCGTTCCAGAACGGTCCTACCCGCGGTCAGGATATCTTTGTCCCGATTGACTACATCATCGGTGGCCCGAAAATGGCCGGGCAGGGCTGGCGTATGCTGGTGGAATGTCTGTCTGTGGGCCGCGGCATTACCCTGCCGTCGAACTCAACAGGCGGTCTGAAATCGGTGGCGATGGGGATTGGGGCTTACGCGCATATCCGCCGTCAGTTCAAAATCTCCATCGGCAAGATGGAAGGTATCGAAGAGCCGCTGGCGCGTATTGCGGGCAATGCCTACGTGATGGACGCCGCAGCCTCGCTGATTACCTACGGCATTATGCTGGGCGAAAAACCCGCCGTGCTGTCAGCGATTGTGAAGTATCACTGTACCCACCGCGCACAGCAGTCAATTATTGATGCAATGGATATCGCAGGCGGTAAAGGTATCATGCTCGGCGAAGGCAACTTCCTGGCGCGCGGCTATCAGGGTGCGCCGATTGCCATCACCGTGGAAGGGGCAAACATCCTGACCCGCAGCATGATGATCTTCGGCCAGGGTGCGATTCGTTGCCATCCGTACGTGCTGGAAGAGATGGCTGCCGCGCAGAATAATGATTTGGATGCCTTCGACAAGCTGCTGTTCAAACATATCGGTCACGTCGGCAGTAACAAGGTGCGCAGCTTCTGGCTGGGCCTGACGCGCGGGCTGACCAGCGCGACGCCAACCGGCGATGCGACCAAACGTTACTACCAGCATCTGAACCGTCTGAGCGCCAACCTGGCCCTGCTGTCTGACGTTTCCATGGCGGTGCTGGGCGGTAGCCTGAAGCGTCGCGAACGCATCTCCGCCCGTCTGGGTGATGTGCTGAGCCAGATCTTCCTGGCCTCTGCGGTGCTGAAACGCTACGACGATGAAGGCCGTCAGGAAGCGGATCTGCCGCTGGTGCACTGGGGCGTGCAGGATGCGATGTATCAGGCCGAACAGGCGATTGACGATCTGCTGGCGAACTTCCCGAACCGCTTCGTAGCGGGTGCCCTGCGCGCGGTGATCTTCCCGACCGGTCGTCATCACCTGGCGCCGTCCGACAAGCTGGATCACAAAGTGGCAAAAATCCTCCAGGTACCAAGCGCAACCCGCTCTCGTATTGGTCGGGGTCAATATCTGGCACCTACCCCGCATAACCCGGTAGGTTTGCTGGAAGAGGCGCTGCTTGACGTGATGGCCGCCGACCCGATTCACCAGAAGATCTGCAAACAGCTGGGCAAAAACCTGCCGTTTACACGACTGGATGAGCTGGCAAAACAGGCGCTGGCGGGTGGCATCATCGACAACAGCGAAGCTGCGATTCTGGTGAAAGCCGAAGAGAGCCGTCTGCGCAGTATTAATGTGGATGATTTCGAACCTGAAGAGCTGGCGACACAGCCGGTAAAGCTGCCAGAGAAACACCGCAAACCTGAAGCGGCATAAGGCCTTTTGCTCCCACAAACCCCGCCCCGCGCGGGGTTTTTTATTGCCACATTTTCTGGTAATGACGTGCTACAGTGTCAAAAAGTGTTTATTAAGGAGCCTGTATCGTGCCTGGTTTAAAGATTTCTGTTTTGCAGCAACCTTTAGTGTGGATGGACGGCCCCGCCAACCTTCGCCATTTTGATCGCCAGCTGGAAGAGATTACCGGACGCGATGTGATTGTCCTGCCGGAGATGTTTACCACAGGTTTCGCGATGGAGGCAGCAAAACAGTCCATGCCGCAGGACGAGGTGGTGGCCTGGATGCACGCCAGGGCGCAGGAAACAAATGCGCTGATTGCCGGTAGCGTCGCACTCCAGACCGGGCGCGGACCGGTCAACCGCTTCCTGCTGGTCGAGCCGGAAGGAAAAGTCCATTTCTACGATAAGCGCCACCTGTTCCGCATGGCGGATGAACATCAACATTATGAAGCCGGAAGCGAACGCGTGGTATTTGAATGGCGCGGCTGGCGTATTTTGCCGCTGGTCTGCTATGACCTGCGCTTCCCGGTGTGGTCGCGCAACCGCAACGATTATGACCTGGCGTTGTACGTCGCCAACTGGCCCGCCCCACGCTCCCTGCACTGGCAGGCTTTACTGACCGCGCGCGCGATTGAAAATCAGGCTTATGTCGTTGGCTGTAACCGCGTGGGAACGGACGGCAACGGGCATCACTATCGCGGTGACAGCCGGGTGATCAGTCCGCAGGGAGAGATTATTGCCACCGCCGAGCCGCATCAGGCAACACGAATTGACGCTGAGATCTCGTTAACGGCGTTAAAGGAGTATCGGGAGAAGTTTCCGGCCTGGCAGGATGCAGATCCGTTTACGATCGGATAAACGCAACCCGCGATGTTACCCTGGCTTATCGCCTTGCGTAACATCAGGGAAAAGCAGAAATGAAAAAGGCCCACGTTATAAATAACGTGGGCCTGAATAGTGGCGGAACGGACGGGACTCGAACCCGCGACCCCCTGCGTGACAGGCAGGTATTCTAACCGACTGAACTACCGCTCCACTGTTCCCGTTTGGGGAACGAGGCGAATATTACGGTTTGCCTCTGAACTCGTCAACGCTTTTTCTCAGGTTTTGAATCGTTTGCTGCAAAATTCACCCAAACGGTGATTTAACAAACGTTTCAGCACATTTTCACGTGCGCCACAGACAGCTTCCGCCCTTCTTCTGCACTAAATCGAGACGAGATTCATGGTTCATCAGTTCTTCATCACTGGCTAAAACAACCCGCAGGCGATTCGCCTGACGCACAATGCGCTGAATTCCCCCTTCATCCCGCGTCTGCTGGGATTCATTTTCCATACTGAATTTCATCGACGTTTGCCCGCCGGTCATGGTCAGGTAGACATCGGCCAGGATCTGGGCATCGAGCAACGCGCCGTGCAGCGTTCGCTTGGTGTTGTCTATCTCATAGCGAGAGCACAGGGCATCAAGACTGTTACGCTTGCCGGGGAACATCTTCCTTGCCAGCGCCAGGCTATCCGTGACTTTACAGAACGTATTCGTCTTCGGAATATCACGGTTGAGCTTGCTGAACTCATAGTCCATAAAGCCGATATCGAACGACGCGTTATGAATGACAAGTTCCGCACCTCTGATGTAGTCGAGAAATTCATCTGCGACGTCGGCAAAGGTGGGCTTATCCAGCAAAAACTCATCGGCAATTCCGTGAACGCCGAACGCTTCCGGGTCCACCAGCCGATCGGGTTTAAGGTAAACGTGGAAGTTGTTGCCCGTAAGGCGACGGTTCACCACTTCAACGGCACCAATCTCAATGATTTTGTGCCCTTCGTAGTGGGCGCCAATCTGGTTCATACCGGTGGTTTCGGTATCAAGAACAATCTGGCGAGTAATTGCAGTGCTCATAGCGGTCATTTATGTCAGACTTATCGTTTTACTGAACGTTTCAAATACAGGAAGTCTACCAGAGATGCGTAAACAGGTAGAAATTTTCACCGATGGATCTTGTCTCGGTAACCCAGGGCCCGGCGGCTATGGCGCCATTATGCGCTATCGCCAGCATGAAAAAACATTTAGTGAAGGCTATTTCCTGACCACCAACAACCGCATGGAGCTAATGGCGGCCATCGTGGCGCTGGAAGCCTTAAAAGAGCATTGTGACGTGGTGCTGAGTACCGACAGCCAGTATGTCCGCCAGGGCATTACCCAATGGATCCACAACTGGAAAAAACGGGGCTGGAAAACGGCAGAGAAAAAACCCGTCAAGAATGTCGATCTCTGGAAGCGTCTTGATGCCGCCCTCGGTCAGCACGAAATCAAATGGGAGTGGGTAAAGGGGCACGCCGGTCACCCTGAAAACGAACGCTGTGACGAGCTGGCTCGCGCGGCGGCATCCAACCCGACCCATGAGGATGCAGGTTATCAACCTGAATCCTGATCACGGTTTTTTGTACTGCCGCGTGGCCCCCACGGTCTGGCGGATCCGCGTTTTTGATTTGCTTTGCTTCATCGGGTTGAGCGTAAGGGGGATCGTCCTCTTACGCGCGACAATAAATTGCATGCAGCCCAGCGCGGGTAAATGGGTGCTTAATAAGACCCCGCCTTTACGCGTCCAGGGGATGACCTGAAAACCCCCGTAGCTCAGCACTTCGAAATTTAACAGTGAAAGCCAGTCCAGCTGGCGCATCATGGTAAACATCCTGCTGTTATAAGGCGGCGTGCGACGCAGAACGGGCGTCAGTTTACGTAGCCCCATCAGACTCAGCGGATTAAAACCGCTCAGGATCAGCCAGCCGTCATCAATCAAAACGCGGTCGGCCTCCCGCAGCAGACGGTGGGGATCGCTGCACCAGGGCAGCGTGTGGGCGAGCAGACAGGCATCAATGGATTTTTCCGCGAACGGCAAATGCAGCGGATCTGCTTTCACCTGAACCGGGGAGCCATTAAGCGATACGCTAACCTGATGCGAGATAGCGCAGCTTTCGGTATTGATTTCTGCGCTCAGATTGCCAATCTTAAGCAGGTGAAAACCATACATTTTCGCGAGCCAGGGTTTAAGCTGAAGCTCTAAGGCCTCGCGATAATATTCACCCCAGGGCAACTCTGCCCAACGTTCCGGTGGTGCGACAGTCTGAGGTATCCTTGCCGGTTTCATCAAAACACCCGCCACGCTATAAGAGGTAATGCATGAATCTTATCAGTATTTCCGCCTTTCAGGACAATTACATCTGGGTTTTAGTCGACGACGATCGCAGATGCATTATTGTTGATCCAGGCGAATCCGCACCGATCCTGCACGCGATAAAAGAAAACGGCTGGCAGCCGGAAGCGATCCTCCTTACCCATCACCATCACGATCATGTCGGCGGTGTTCCCGATCTCCTTGCGCGCTATCCCCTTCTTCCCGTCTACGGACCAGCAGAGACACAGGATAAGGGTACGACGCAAGTTGTCGAAGAAGGCGAAAGTATCCTCATCCTCGGATGGGAGTTTTCCGTATTTGCTACGCCAGGTCACACTTCCGGTCATCTCTGTTTCTACAGCAAACCTTATCTGTTTTGTGGCGACACGCTGTTTTCCGGCGGCTGTGGAAGGCTGTTTGAAGGCACGCCAGAACAAATGTATCAATCTTTACAAAAAATTAATGCGTTGCCAGCCGACACCGTAATTTGTTGCGCACATGAGTATACATTAGGGAATATGAAGTTTGCTGCAAGCGTGCTGCCTGAGGATCGGGCGATTCAGGATTATTACCAGAAAGTGAAGGAGTTACGTGCAAAAAACCAAAAAACACTCCCCGTAATTCTGAAAAATGAGCGACAAATAAATTTATTTTTAAGAACTGATGATGTTGATTTAATTAATAAAATTAATCAAGAAACAAATTTGTTACAACCTGAAGCGCGATTTGCATGGTTAAGGTCAAAGAAAGATAACTTCAGATAATTGCGGGTTGCCTTTTCAAAATTTCGCCGTTATCATCGCTCGTCTTTTAAGCAACTATTGACACACACATGAAGGCAAAAGCGATATTACTCGCCTCTGTCCTGCTTGTAGGTTGCCAGTCACAAAACGGCAGCAACGTACAACAGCACGCACAGAGCCTTTCTGCGGCTGGTCAAGGGGAAGCAGGGAAGTTTACGAGTCAGGCGCGATGGTTGGACGATGGGACATCCTTCGCGCAGGAACAAGACTTGTGGGCCTCTATTGGCGACGAGCTAAAGATGGGAATTCCGGAAAACAGCCGGATTCGCGAACAGAAACAGAAGTATTTGAGAAATAAGAGCTATCTCCACGATGTAACATTACGGGCAGAGCCGTATATGTACTGGATAGCCGGGCAAGTTAAGAAACGTAACATGCCTATGGAACTGGTACTACTACCCATAGTGGAGAGCGCTTTTGACCCGCACGCGACGTCTGGCGCCAATGCAGCAGGCATCTGGCAGATCATTCCGAGCACAGGGCGAAATTATGGTTTAAAGCAGACCCGCAACTACGATGCGCGTCGTGATGTTGTCGCTTCAACGACAGCCGCTCTCGACATGATGCAACGTCTGAACAAGATGTTTGACGGCGACTGGTTATTGACTGTCGCGGCGTATAACAGTGGTGAAGGTCGTGTACTGAAGGCAATGAAAGCGAATAAAGCGCGTGGAAAATCCACAGACTTCTGGTCGCTCTCACTGCCACAGGAAACAAAGATTTACGTACCGAAAATGCTGGCACTGAGTGACATTCTCAAGAACAGCAAACGTTACGGTGTACAACTGCCAACACCAGACGAAAGTCGTGCACTGGCGCGTGTCCGCCTCAGCAGCCCGGTTGATATTCAACAGGTTGCCGATATGACGGGTATGTCGGTAAGTAAGCTTAAAACCTTTAATGCAGGTGTTAAAGGCTCCACGCTGGGTGCTAGTGGCCCACGCTATGTGATGATTCCGCAGAAACATGCGGAACAGTTACGAGAGTCTTTAGCTTCGGGTGAAATTGCAGCCGTTCAGTCCACGCTGATCGCTGATACGTCGCCTGTAAGCAGCCGCAGCTATAAGGTGCGTTCAGGTGATACGCTTTCAGGTATTGCATCACGTCTTGGCGTGAATGCGAAAGATCTCCAGCAGTGGAATAATCTGCGCGGATCGGGTCTGAAAGTGGGTCAAACGCTGACCATAGGTGCAGGTAGCAGCGCACAGCGTCTCGCTAAAAACAGCGATAGCATTACCTATCGCGTACGTAAAGGCGACTCGCTGTCCAGTATTGCTAAGCGTCACGGCGTAAACATCAAAGATGTGATGCGCTGGAACAACGATACTGACAACCTGCAACCTGGCGACCAGCTGACGTTGTTTGTGAAAAACAGCGCTACGCCAGATTCCTGATAGTACGATCGCTTGTTAAAAAGGCACCGATTCCCCTCGATGCCTTTTTTATTTATCCCGCTTTTTGCGCTTCAGCCATAATGGTGTCGCTGGTAAACGAACCATCGTCATGCAGTTCAAAGTACGCCTTCACGTCAGCAGAGGCGCTCTCCTGATACAATCGGATCGCCTGAGTCAAAGCCTCCGGTGTGCGCATCCGCGCAATCCATGACGTAAACTCCAGCGGCAAACGGTCGGTAATCAATGAGCGTGAAATCAAGCCGGCTTCGGTGATAAACGTAAGCCACTCTCCACTGGAGTAGTTTTGCACGTGCGAGGTATCACGCAGCGCTTCAACCGTCTGGAGCCAGATATTTCGTACCGGATGTCCGGGAGACATCACGTCCATGATGATGAAGATTCCGCCCGGTTTGAGTACGCGTTTCACTTCCCGTAATGCCTGCCCCACATCATGCCAGTGGTGTGCAGAGTAACGGCTAATCACAACCTCAAACGACGCATCCTCAAAGGGTAAAGATTCAGCGTAGCCCTGGCGCGTCGTGACGTTATTCAGCCCTTTCGCTTTCGCCGCTTCAGCAACCACATCGAGCATCTGGCTCGATAAGTCATACGCCGTCACCTGAGCAACCTGCTGTGCGGCGGTAAAACTGGCGTGCCCCGCCCCGCAGCCTAAGTCCAGCACGTGCGCGTCAGGAAACGCGGCGAGCCGTTCGCCGAGACGTACCAGATCGCGGCCAGAGGTGTGCACGGCGCTGCTCAGGTAGGCACTTGCCTGAGAACCAAACTGTTTTTCGACGTTGTCATGATGGGAGTGTGTTGTTGTCATGTTGCTGTCCTTTTATGGGTTAAAAAAGAAAGGGCAGCACCCGCACAGGCCTGCCCCACGGCAGACCTGACGCACCATTATTTATCAGGTTTGCCGGGACTGAATTCAACTAGTAGAGGATTATGATCGGAGGCGCGCGTCACCAGAACGGAGGCGTCGTGCACGCTTAAACCCCGATAGAAGACAAAATCGAGAGGACGACCAAACGCTTTCTTGCGCTGGTCATCGTTAAAACGAACTTCACGCAGCGACATTTCACGCGCGAAGCGGTACAACGCGTTCATACGCGGACGGCTCCAGGCATTGAAGTCCCCGGCCATAATGATCGGCCCACTGTGATGAGCAATCTGATCGCCAATGGGAAGTAACTGCTTACTGTACACATCAACCCCCAGGCTGAAGTTCACCGCATGAATGTTTACCACCATCAGCAGACGGGTGTCGGGCAACGGATAGACCGTGACCAGCGCCGATTTTGCCAGACGCAGGATTGGCTCACGTTCACGCAGCGGGCAGCAATAGACCGGATGTGCGGCTGAAAGGGTCATCACCCCAGAAGGATGCTGTGGCAGAACAAAGGCTGGCACCTGATCGGCTGCAAGATAGTTTGTCGTTGCAAACCTGACCAGCTCAGGCGTGGTTTGCGCCTCCTGTAACAGAACCAGATGTGCATCTTTACCAAAATTTTGAAGTACGGATAACCACTCCGCGCGCTGTTGCTTAAAGATGTTCCACACCAGTACGCGAATTTTTTCGTCACTGCTTAATGGAGTGCCCGCTGGTAATGCCTGGCTGAGGCTCGCAAACGACCCCGGAGGCAAGATCCTCTCCGCGGGCATTCCGGCTACATAACGCATGGCATAGGTATTTTTTCGCACTTTCGGAAACGGCCTCTGTAACATGAACCAGCCCGGAAAACGGACTGGTTCTAATGTTATAGGGATTTTAGGTCACACTTTCAACGCAATTACTGAGAAACCGCTTTCCAGTTTTGTAAGCAAGCACTTACTGATACTTATCCAAGCGCGACGCGAGCGGGTTTATCAAGCCGTCCACTCAGCCCAATAAGGAGGAAAGCGACAAGCACAATTACCGCACCAATCCATGGCGTTTGGGTTAATCCAACGTGTTCAACCGTCTGCCCGCCGATAACCGATCCGAGTGCGATACCGATATTGAATGCGGCGATATTCAGGCCGGATGCGACATCCACCGCATTGGGCGTATAGCGTTCGGCTTTCTGTACAACATAGACCTGCAATCCCGGTACGTTACCAAAAGCGAATATTCCCATAACCAATACCGTTACCAGCGCGGCATATTGTATCGACGCGGTGAACTGGAAAATCATCAGCAGGACAACCAGCGCGGCGAAGATAAATTTTAGCGCCGGTACCGCACCATGCTTATCTGCAAGCTTACCGCCCCAGATATTGCCGATTGCGACGGAGATACCGTAGCCCAGTAAAATCCAGCTCACTGCGCCCGGAGAAAAACCAGCCAGCTCCTGCATCATCGGTGCAAGGAAAGTGAACGCAGTGAACACACCTCCATAACCCAGCGCCGTAACGGCATAGATCAGCAGCAGGCGCGGGTGTGTCAGAACCTTAACCTGATCGCTCAGGCTGGCGCTCGCGCGTCCCGGAATACTGGAGGGCACCAGCAGCAGGCTGGCTACCAGAGCAATCACGCCCAACAGCGATACCGCGAGGAAGGTTTCTCGCCAGCCAAAATGTTGCCCAATAAACGTTCCTAACGGCACGCCGGTCACCAGCGCGACGGTTAAGCCGCCAAACATAATCGCAATGGCTGACGCCGCTTTCTCTTTTGGCACCAGGCTGGTTGCAATCGTGGAACCGATGGAGAAGAAGACACCGTGCGCGAGGCCAGTCAGCAAACGGGCAATGACCAGCGTGGTGTAGTCAGGAGCCTGCCACGCCAGAATATTGCCGGCGGTGAAGAGCACCATCAGGGCAACTAACAGTTGTTTACGTGGAAAGCGTCCAGTCAGTGCGGTCAGCACAGGCGCCCCAACAGCGACGCCTAACGCGTAAATAGATACCAGCAGACCGGCAGAAGGCAGCGAAATGGCGAGTTGTTCAGCAATGGTGGGGACAAGTCCTACAATAACAAATTCGGTCGTGCCAATTGCGAAGGCACTGATCGTCAGGGCAAGAAGCGCCAGTGGCATAAATACTCCGTCTCTTCAGGATTAAGATGACAGGCAGTATGCGCCAGTGTTTAAATAACAAAAATGGTTAGAATCTCAATAGAATTTTGCGGATGATGCAATAATGAAAGCCACATCGGAAGAACTGACTATCTTTGTTGCCGTTGTTGAAAGCGGCAGCTTCAGCCGTGCGGCCGAACAGCTCGGGCAGGCGAACTCCGCCATCAGCCGCTCGGTAAAAAAGCTGGAGATGAAGCTCGGGGTGAGCCTGCTCAACAGAACAACGCGGCAGCTCAGCCTGACGGAAGAAGGTGAACGTTATTTTCGCCGCGTACAATCCGTTTTGCAGGAGATGGCGGCAGCTGAGACGGAAATAATGGAGTCACGTAGCACTCCGCGTGGATTGCTACGTATTGATGCGGCGACGCCGGTCGTGCTTCATTTTCTGATGCCGTTAATCAAGCCATTCCGGGAGCGTTACCCGGAGATGACTCTGTCTCTGGTCTCCTCCGAGACGTTTATCAATCTTATTGAGCGTAAAGTTGATGTGGCGATCCGCGCGGGAACCCTGACGGATTCAAGTTTACGCGCTCGCCCTCTGTTCACCAGCTATCGCAAAATTATCGCGTCACCGCAATATATTGCTGAGCATGGCAAACCTGAGACCGTTGAGGAGCTGAAGCAGCACCTGTGCCTGGGCTTTACGGAACCTGTCTCGCTGAATACCTGGCCCGTGGCCTGTCATGACGGACAACTTCATGAGATCACCTGCGGACTTTCGTCTAATAGCGGGGAAACGCTGAAACAGCTTTGTCTTGAAGGAAATGGGATCGCCTGTTTATCAGACTATATGATCGATAAGGAAATAGCTGCGGGTCAGCTTGTAGAACTGATGGCTGACAAACGCTTACCTGTAGAGATGCCTTTTAGCGCAGTGTATTACAGTGACAGAGCGGTAAGTACGCGCATACGCGCTTTTATCGACTTCCTTAGCGAACATATAAAAACAGCTCCCGGAGGAGCTGTGTGAGGGTTTAAGGGTACAGAGGGAGGGCTTTTATTAATCCCAGTCTGGGGCTAACCCTTCCGGGCTGACCAGACGATCGTTGCATTCCAGTGCAGCGATCGCGTTGTTATCTTCATCATCAAGCTGGAGATCCCGCGCTAACAGGTTACTTGCCAGGTTTTCACGTTTGGTTGAAGACGGGATCACGACATAACCTTCACCCATTGCCCATGCCAGAATGACCTGCGCAGCAGTCGCGTTATGTTTCTCAGCGATACGCGTAATCACTTCATCTTTCAGTGCCTTACCATAGGCCAGCGTCATGTATGAGGTGATGTGGATACCGTGCTGTTTCGCCCAGTCCACGACTTTACGGTTTTGCAGGTAAGGAGAGAGTTCAATCTGGTTGGTGGCGATATTTTCTTTACCCACTGCGGCAATCGCCCTTTCCATCAATGGGATAGTGAAGTTAGAGATGCCAATTTCACGCGTTAAGCCCTGCTCTTTCGCTTCCAGCAGCGCCTGCATGAACTCCTCCACAGAGACGGCATCGTCAGGAGATGGCCAGTGGATCAGCGTCAGATCAACATAGTCAGTACGCAGCTTTTTCAGACTTTCCTTCAGGCTTGGGATCAGCTTGTCTTTGCTGAGATTCTCAATCCAGATTTTAGTGGTGATGAAAAGTTCGTCGCGCGGTACGCCACTCTCTTCGATGGCCTGACCTACGGCAGCTTCGTTATCATAAATCTGCGCCGTATCAATAGCACGATAGCCCAACTCGAGTGCGGTTTTAACAGATGCAATAACAACATCGTCTTTCAGGCGGAAAGTGCCCAGACCCAGTGCAGGGATAGTCATATGATTCCTCAATCGTTATGTTCGTAAACTGAGGAGAATTATCGCTGTAGTTGTTATGACGAAAAAGATCGTAAAATGCAGAGGATTTTTGCTAATTTCGCAACAATCAAACGACAGATAAGAAAAAAGCCCTGAGCGTTAGCTCAGGGCTTTTAATAAGTGGCGGAACGGACGGGACTCGAACCCGCGACCCCCTGCGTGACAGGCAGGTATTCTAACCGACTGAACTACCGCTCCACCGAATACTTCTGTAACCACCGGATTAATGCACCGGCTTACTACTTAATTTGATGCCTGGCAGTTCCCTACTCTCACATGGGGAGACCCCACACTACCATCGGCGCTACGGCGTTTCACTTCTGAGTTCGGCATGGGGTCAGGTGGGACCACCGCGCTAAAGCCGCCAGGCAAATTCTGTTATCTGTATCAGGCTGAAAATTTCGTCTCTTCGCCAAAACATCTTCGGCGTTGTAAGGTTAAGCCTCACGGTTCATTAGTATCGGTTAGCTCAACGCATCGCTGCGCTTACACACCCGACCTATCAACGTCATCGTCTTTAACGTTCCTTCAGGAGACTTAAAGTCTCAGGGAGAACTCATCTCGGGGCAAGTTTCGTGCTTAGATGCTTTCAGCACTTATCTCTTCCGCATTTAGCTACCGGGCAGTGCCATTGGCATGACAACCCGAACACCAGTGATGCGTCCACTCCGGTCCTCTCGTACTAGGAGCAGCCCCCCTCAATTCTCCAGCGCCCACGGCAGATAGGGACCGAACTGTCTCACGACGTTCTAAACCCAGCTCGCGTACCACTTTAAATGGCGAACAGCCATACCCTTGGGACCTACTTCAGCCCCAGGATGTGATGAGCCGACATCGAGGTGCCAAACACCGCCGTCGATATGAACTCTTGGGCGGTATCAGCCTGTTATCCCCGGAGTACCTTTTATCCGTTGAGCGATGGCCCTTCCATTCAGAACCACCGGATCACTATGACCTGCTTTCGCACCTGCTCGCGCCGTCACGCTCGCAGTCAAGCTGGCTTATGCCATTGCACTAACCTCCTGATGTCCGACCAGGATTAGCCAACCTTCGTGCTCCTCCGTTACTCTTTGGGAGGAGACCGCCCCAGTCAAACTACCCACCAGACACTGTCCGCAACCCGGATTACGGGTCTACGTTAGAACACCAGCCATTAAAGGGTGGTATTTCAAGGTTGGCTCCACGCAGACTGGCGTCCACGCTTCAAAGCCTCCCACCTATCCTACACATCAAGGACCAGTGTTCAGTGTCAAGCTATAGTAAAGGTTCACGGGGTCTTTCCGTCTTGCCGCGGGTACACTGCATCTTCACAGCGAGTTCAATTTCACTGAGTCTCGGGTGGAGACAGCCTGGCCATCATTACGCCATTCGTGCAGGTCGGAACTTACCCGACAAGGAATTTCGCTACCTTAGGACCGTTATAGTTACGGCCGCCGTTTACCGGGGCTTCGATCAAGAGCTTCGCCTTACAGCTAACCCCATCAATTAACCTTCCGGCACCGGGCAGGCGTCACACCGTATACGTCCACTTTCGTGTTTGCACAGTGCTGTGTTTTTAATAAACAGTTGCAGCCAGCTGGTATCTTCGACTGATTTCAGCTCCGCCCGCAGGGGCTTCACCTACACATCAGCGTGCCTTCTCCCGAAGTTACGGCACCATTTTGCCTAGTTCCTTCACCCGAGTTCTCTCAAGCGCCTTGGTATTCTCTACCTGACCACCTGTGTCGGTTTGGGGTACGATTTCGTGTTACCTGATGCTTAGAGGCTTTTCCTGGAAGCAGGGCATTTATCACTTCAGCACCGTAGTGCCTCGTCATCACACCTCAGCGTTAAAAGGTACCGGATTTACCTGGAACCTCCGCCTACATGCTTAAACCGGGACAACCGTCGCCCGGCTGACATAGCCTTCTCCGTCCCCCCTTCGCAGTAACACCAAGTACAGGAATATTAACCTGTTTCCCATCGACTACGCCTTTCGGCCTCGCCTTAGGGGTCGACTCACCCTGCCCCGATTAACGTTGGACAGGAACCCTTGGTCTTCCGGCGAGCGGGCTTTTCACCCGCTTTATCGTTACTTATGTCAGCATTCGCACTTCTGATACCTCCAGCATGCCTCACAGCACACCTTCAACGGCTTACAGAACGCTCCCCTACCCAACAACACATAGTGTCGCTGCCGCAGCTTCGGTGCATGGTTTAGCCCCGTTACATCTTCCGCGCAGGCCGACTCGACCAGTGAGCTATTACGCTTTCTTTAAATGATGGCTGCTTCTAAGCCAACATCCTGGCTGTCTGTGCCTTCCCACATCGTTTCCCACTTAACCATGACTTTGGGACCTTAGCTGGCGGTCTGGGTTGTTTCCCTCTTCACGACGGACGTTAGCACCCGCCGTGTGTCTCCCGTGATAACATTCTTCGGTATTCGTAGTTTGCATCGGGTTGGTAAGCCGGGATGGCCCCCTAGCCGAAACAGTGCTCTACCCCCGAAGATGAGTTCACGAG
>OJWC01000074.1_pt1 | contig 38717 bp, 44 predicted proteins | sample 1600371 | NCBI WGS metagenome assembly OJWC01 (sample SAMN04436876, study PRJEB24849) | human gut metagenome | biome: human gut; feature: NICU; material: stool | host: Homo sapiens | place: USA: Saint Louis, MO | collected 2011-12-01 | reverse complement strand
TGAAGACAAGTCTAATCCAGATCCAAAAGTTTTAAATTTAGTAGATATGGATTTCTTAAATGCATCTAGTGATTTTGGTAACGCACATTTTGTTGTTTTAAGTAAATATATTAAAGAGTATGAATCAAACTATGAAACAGCGTCAGATGATTCTTTAAAATAGTATTTACTGTGTGAAAAATAAATAGTGTACTACATTAAATAATCGCAATAATAATCCCGATAAACAATCAGCATTACTGCTTATCACATAGAGTTCGTAATAACTATAACTCTATGATTCGCAAATAATAAATGATTGTCATCGGGATTTATTTTTATCAATTTATAAAGTGACATTACCTTGTTCATCAGCAGGTTTGAAAACAGTAATCACTGCACTAATAATTGCTAAAATGTGTGGGATACCTGTCCAACAGAATATTAAGTGTAGAATATTCTTGCCGGCATAAAATTTATGAATACCAAAACTACCTAAGAACAATGCTAATAAAATATAAATAACTTTGTTTACTTGCATTTCTTTCCCTCCAGTTGAATTGCTTATAATGACATTAGCTTCTCTTTTTATTATACCCACTTTTAGTTCAAACATTCTAGTTTAAGCATTCCCAATCATCTAAATTTCAGTTATTCAATCCTTACAATAAATTTAGGATTACATTTCAGTTGCATTGTATTATTTTACGTGTGAAATATACGTAATGAATCACATGACAATCTTCAAATTGAAAAATATACATTCTATGATGTAAGGTCGCATTTTTAATATATTTACGTTATAATAGTTTGATGAATTTTATTGAGGAGTAAGAGTTATGGCGATTAAAAAGTTAGTACCAGCATCGCATCCTATTTTAACGAAAAAAGCGCAAGCAGTTAAAAAATTTGATGATTCGTTAAAAAGATTATTACAAGATTTAGAAGATACAATGTATGCACAAGAAGCTGCTGGCTTATGTGCACCTCAAATTAATCAGTCATTGCAAGTGGCAATCATTGATATGGAAATGGAAGGATTATTACAACTTGTTAATCCGAAAATTATTAGTCAATCAAATGAAACGATAACAGACTTAGAAGGTTCAATTACATTGCCAGATGTTTACGGCGAAGTGACAAGAAGTAAAATGATAGTTGTCGAAAGTTATGACGTCAATGGGAACAAAGTTGAACTAACTGCACATGAAGATGTAGCAAGAATGATTTTGCATATTATAGATCAAATGAACGGTATCCCTTTTACAGAACGTGCGGACCGTATTTTAACAGATAAAGAAGTGGAGGCATATTTTATAAATGACTAAAATAATATTTATGGGTACACCAGACTTTTCAACAACTGTTTTAGAAATGCTTATTGCAGAACATGATGTCATTGCAGTCGTAACGCAACCAGATCGACCTGTTGGACGTAAACGTGTTATGACACCACCACCAGTTAAAAAAGTTGCAATGAAATATGATTTACCTGTATATCAGCCTGAAAAATTAAGTGGATCAGAAGAATTAGAACAATTGCTTCAATTAGATGTAGATTTAATTGTAACTGCTGCTTTTGGACAATTATTACCTGAATCATTGTTGGCATTACCAAAAATTGGCGCAATTAATGTACATGCATCATTGTTACCGAAGTATAGAGGTGGCGCACCAATTCATCAGGCAATTATCGATGGTGAACAAGAAACCGGCATAACAATTATGTATATGGTTAAAAAATTAGATGCGGGTAATATTATTTCGCAACAAGCAATTAAAATAGAAGAAAATGATAATGTCGGTACGATGCATGATAAATTAAGTGTATTAGGGGCAGATTTATTAAAAGAAACTTTACCATCTATTATAGAGGGCACAAATGAAAGCGTACCTCAAGATAATACGCAAGCAACATTTGCTTCCAATATTCGACGCGAAGATGAGCGAATTAACTGGAATAAACCAGGAAGACAAGTGTTTAATCAAATTCGTGGATTATCACCATGGCCAGTTGCTTATACAACTATGGATGACACTAACTTGAAAATATACGATGCTGAACTCGTTGAGACTAATAAGATAAACGAGCCTGGAACCATTATAGAAACGACTAAAAAAGCCATTATTGTTGCTACAAATGATAATGAAGCTGTTGCAATTAAAGATATGCAATTAGCTGGGAAAAAGAGAATGTTAGCTGCCAATTATTTAAGTGGTGCGCAAAACACACTAGTAGGGAAGAAACTTATATGATAGAAAACGTGAGAAGTCTTGCTTTTGACACGATTCAAGATATATTAAATGAAGGTGCGTATAGTAACTTGCGTATCAATGAAGTGTTGTCAGAAAATGAATTAAATGCAATGGATAAGGCTTTATTTACAGAAATTGTCTACGGAACCGTTAAAAGAAAATATACGTTAGATTTTTATTTAAAGCCTTTTGTGAAAACAAAAATTAAGGCATGGGTTAGGCAATTATTATGGATGAGTATTTATCAATATGTTTATTTAGATAAAGTTCCAAATCACGCCATCATTAATGAAGCAGTTGAAATAGCAAAAGAACGCGGTGGCTATCATAATGGTAATGTCGTAAATGGTATTTTACGTACAATGATGCGTAGTGACTTACCTGATTTTAATGAAATTGCAGATCCTAAAAAAAGAATGGCAATCGAGTATAGTATGCCGAAGTGGATTATAGATCATTGGGCAACACATTATGGTCTCGAAAAAACTGAAACAATTTTACAGTCATTTTTAGAAACGACATCAACAACTGTGCGTGCCAACCTGACGCGAGCATCATTAGATGATATTATTGAAAAGTTGCAAGACGAAGGTTATGACGTTGAAAAAGATCATGACTTACCTTATTGTCTCCATATAGGAGGACAACCAATTATTCATTCTCGTTCATTTAAAGATGGATTCGTTTCAATTCAAGATAAAAGCTCAATGTTTGTTGCACACATTATGAATGTAGACCGACATGATCACGTATTAGATGCATGTAGTGCACCTGGCGGTAAAGCTTGTCACATTGCTGAAGTTTTAATGCCAGAAGGGCAAGTTGACGCTTCAGATATACATGATCACAAAATAGACTTAATTAATTTTAATATAAAAAAATTACGATTAACAAATATTAAAGCCTTTCAACATGATGCGACAAAACCTTATGATAAAACATACGATAAGATACTTGTTGATGCACCATGTAGCGGATTAGGTGTAATGAGACATAAGCCGGAGATTAAGTATACTCAAAGCAAACAACATATTGAGTCACTAGTTGATTTACAGCTTGAAATATTGGAAAATGTAAAAAACAATGTAAAAATAGGTGGCGAAATCATCTATTCCACATGTACAATAGAGCAACTAGAAAATGAAAACGTGATTTATACGTTTTTGAAAAATAATAAAAACTTCGAATTTGAACCGTTTCAACATCCGATAACTGGAGAGTTGGTCAAAACGTTACAAATCATGCCGCAAGACTTTAATTCAGATGGATTCTTTATCACTAAGATAAAAAGAAAGGACAATTAGGAATGATAACTGCTGAAAAGAAAAAGAAGAATAAATTTCTTCCAAATTTTGACAAGCAATCAATATATTCATTGCGATTTGACGAAATGCAAAACTGGCTCGTTGAACAAGGTCAACAAAAATTTCGAGCGAAACAGATTTTTGAATGGTTATATCAAAAAAGAGTAGATTCGATTGATGAAATGACGAACTTATCGAAAGACTTACGACAGCTTTTAAAAGATAACTTTACTGTTACAACTTTAACAACTGTAGTAAAACAAGAAAGTAAAGACGGTACAATTAAATTCTTATTTGAATTACAAGATGGCTATACAATTGAAACTGTTTTAATGAGACATGATTATGGAAATTCAGTATGTGTAACGACACAAGTAGGTTGTCGTATCGGATGTACGTTTTGTGCTTCTACACTTGGCGGCTTAAAAAGAAACCTTGAAGCTGGCGAAATTGTTTCACAAGTTTTAACAGTTCAAAAAGCCCTTGATGCTACAGAAGAGCGCGTATCTCAAATTGTCATAATGGGTATCGGTGAACCATTTGAAAATTATGATGAAATGATGGACTTTTTAAGAATCGTCAATGATGATAATAGTTTAAATATTGGTGCACGTCACATTACAGTATCAACATCAGGTATCATTCCTAGAATATATGACTTTGCGGATGAAGATATTCAAATTAATTTTGCTGTAAGCTTACACGCCGCAAAAGATGAAGTGCGATCACGCTTGATGCCAATTAACCGTGCATATAATGTTGAGAAGTTAATCGAAGCAATTCAATATTATCAAGAAAAAACAAATCGTCGTGTTACTTTTGAATATGGTCTGTTTGGTGGTGTGAATGACCAACTAGAACATGCAAGAGAATTAGCACATTTAATAAAAGGCTTAAACTGCCATGTTAACTTAATTCCTGTCAACCATGTTCCAGAAAGAAATTATGTGAAAACGGCTAAAAATGATATCTTTAAATTTGAAAAAGAATTAAAGAGACTAGGAATTAATGCCACAATACGTCGTGAACAAGGTTCGGATATTGACGCAGCTTGTGGTCAATTAAGAGCAAAGGAACGACAAGTAGAAACGAGGTAAAGACAAATGCTAGAGGCACAATTTTTTACTGATACTGGACAACATAGAGATAAGAATGAAGATGCGGGTGGTATTTTTTATAATCAAACTAATCAACAACTTTTAGTTCTGTGTGATGGTATGGGTGGCCATAAAGCAGGAGAAGTTGCAAGTAAATTTGTTACAGATGAGTTGAAATCCCGTTTTGAAGCGGAAAATCTTATAGAACAACATCAAGCTGAAAATTGGTTGCGTAATAATATAAAAGATATAAATTTTCAGTTATATCACTATGCACAAGAAAATGCAGAATATAAAGGTATGGGTACAACATGTGTTTGTGCACTTGTTTTTGAAAAATCAGTTGTGATAGCAAATGTCGGTGATTCTAGAGCCTATGTTATTAATAGTCGACAAATTGAACAAATTACTAGTGATCACTCATTTGTTAATCATCTTGTTTTAACGGGTCAAATTACGCCGGAAGAAGCATTTACACATCCACAACGTAATATTATTACGAAGGTGATGGGCACAGATAAACGTGTGAGTCCAGATTTGTTTATTAAGCGATTAAATTTTTATGATTATTTATTATTAAATTCAGATGGATTAACTGATTATGTTAAAGACAATGAAATTAAGCGTTTGTTAGTAAAAGAAGGTACAATAGAAGATCATGGTGATCAATTAATGCAATTGGCATTAGATAACCATTCGAAAGATAACGTTACTTTCATACTCGCGGCTATTGAAGGTGATAAAGTATGATAGGTAAAATAATAAATGAACGATATAAAATTGTAGATAAGCTTGGCGGCGGTGGCATGAGTACCGTTTATCTTGCTGAAGATACGATACTTAACATTAAAGTTGCAATTAAGGCGATTTTTATACCACCTAGAGAAAAAGAAGAAACATTAAAACGTTTTGAACGAGAAGTACATAACTCATCACAGCTATCACATCAAAATATAGTAAGTATGATCGATGTTGATGAAGAAGATGACTGTTACTACTTAGTAATGGAATATATTGAAGGTCCGACTTTGTCTGAGTATATTGAAAGTCATGGGCCATTAAGTGTTGACACGGCGATTAATTTTACGAATCAAATATTGGATGGTATTAAACATGCGCATGATATGCGTATTGTACATAGAGATATTAAGCCACAAAATATATTAATTGACAGCAATAAAACGTTGAAAATATTTGATTTTGGAATTGCTAAAGCTTTAAGTGAGACGTCTTTAACTCAGACTAATCATGTGTTAGGTACTGTGCAGTACTTTTCGCCAGAACAAGCAAAAGGTGAGGCAACGGATGAATGTACAGATATTTATTCTATAGGTATTGTGTTATATGAAATGCTTGTTGGTGAGCCCCCCTTTAATGGAGAAACTGCAGTTAGCATTGCGATTAAACATATTCAAGATTCTGTGCCAAATGTGACAACAGATGTACGTAAGGATATTCCGCAATCTTTAAGTAATGTCATTTTACGCGCTACAGAAAAAGACAAAGCGAATCGTTACAAAACAATTCAAGAAATGAAAGATGATTTGAGTAGTGTTTTACATGAAAATCGAGCGAATGAAGATGTCTATGAACTCGATAAAATGAAAACGATAGCGGTACCTTTGAAAAAAGAAGATCTAGCAAAGCATATTAGTGAACATAAGTCGAATCAACCTAAACGTGAAACGACGCAAGTACCTATTGTAAATGGGCCTGCTCATCATCAGCAATTCCAAAAGCCAGAAGGTACGGTGTACGAACCAAAACCTAAAAAGAAATCAACACGAAAGATTGTGCTCTTATCACTAATCTTTTCGTTGTTAATGATTGCACTTGTTTCTTTTGTGGCAATGGCAATGTTTGGTAATAAATACGAAGAGACACCTGATGTAATCGGGAAATCTGTAAAAGAAGCAGAGCAAATATTCAATAAAAACAACCTGAAATTGGGTAAAATTTCTAGAAGTTATAGTGATAAATATCCTGAAAATGAAATTATTAAGACAACTCCTAATACTGGTGAACGTGTTGAACGTGGTGACAGTGTTGATGTTGTTATATCAAAGGGCCCTGAAAAGGTTAAAATGCCAAATGTCATTGGTTTACCTAAGGAGGAAGCATTGCAGAAATTAAAATCGTTAGGTCTTAAAGATGTTACGATTGAAAAAGTATATAATAATCAAGCGCCAAAAGGATACATTGCAAATCAAAGTGTAACCGCAAATACTGAAATCGCTATTCATGATTCTAATATTAAACTATATGAATCTTTAGGCATTAAGCAAGTTTATGTAGAAGACTTTGAGCATAAATCCTTTAGCAAAGCTAAAAAAGCCTTAGAAGAAAAAGGGTTTAAAGTTGAAAGTAAGGAAGAGTATAGTGACGATATTGATGAGGGTGATGTGATTTCTCAATCTCCTAAAGGAAAATCAGTAGATGAGGGGTCAACGATTTCATTTGTTGTTTCTAAAGGTAAAAAAAGTGACTCATCAGATGTCAAAACGACAACTGAATCGGTAGATGTACCATACACTGGTAAAAATGATAAGTCACAAAAAGTTAAAGTTTATATTAAAGATAAAGATAATGACGGTTCAACTGAAAAAGGTAGTTTCGACATTACTAGTGATCAACGTATAGACATTCCTTTAAGAATTGAAAAAGGAAAAACAGCAAGTTATATTGTTAAAGTTGACGGTAAAACTGTAGCTGAAAAAGAAGTCAGCTATGATGATATTTAAATATAATTGAAGTAAATGTACCGAGGTTTCTATTTGGAAGTCTCGGTATTTTTATGTTGAGATTGCAGTAGTTTTAAAATGCTTAATGTCATCATTTACAGTTGAGCATTGTCTATCAATTCTGTATCACTCTCACAATATTTATATCATTTGAAATGATCATTTATATATTAATTTTCCAGTCTTTGATATAATAAATGCAGTAAAATTAATCGAGAGGTGCCATTTTGAAGACAGGTCGAATAGTGAAATCAATTAGTGGGGTATATCAAGTAGACGTTAATGGCGAACGTTTCAATACAAAACCACGAGGATTATTTAGAAAGAAAAAATTTTCACCGGTAGTTGGTGATATAGTGGAATTTGAAGTACAAAACATTAACGAAGGCTATATTCATCAAGTGTTTGAGCGGAAAAATGAGTTGAAAAGACCACCTGTAAGTAATATAGATACACTAGTAATTGTAATGAGTGCTGTCGAGCCAAATTTTTCAACGCAATTATTAGATCGATTTTTAGTTATTGCACATTCGTATCAGTTAAATGCGAGAGTTTTGGTGACTAAAAAAGATAAAACACCAATTGAAAAGCAGTTCGAAATTAATGAGTTGTTGAAAATATATGAAAATATTGGCTATGAGACTGAATTTATTGGAAATGATGATGATCGAAAAAAAATTGTAGAAGCTTGGCCAGCTGGACTTATAGTACTTAGTGGTCAATCAGGTGTCGGTAAATCCACTTTCTTAAATCATTATCGTCCAGAACTTAATCTTGAGACAAATGATATATCAAAATCATTAAATCGAGGAAAGCATACTACAAGACATGTCGAACTATTCGAACGTCAAAACGGTTATATTGCAGACACACCTGGATTCAGTGCTTTAGATTTTGATCATATAGATAAAGATGAAATAAAAGATTATTTTCTTGAATTAAATCGATATGGTGAAACATGTAAGTTTAGGAATTGTAATCATATCAAAGAACCTAATTGTAATGTTAAGCATCAATTAGAGATAGGGAATATTGCGCAATTTAGATACGACCATTATTTACAACTATTTAATGAAATTTCAAATAGAAAGGTTAGATATTAAATGACAAAACTATATCCATCATTATTATCTGTTGATTTTTTGGATTTACAACATGAATTAAAACGACTTGAAGAAGCAGGTGTCGACGGAGTTCATTTTGATGTTATGGATGGTCAATTTGTGCCTAATATATCTATTGGTTTACCAATATTAGATGCAGTAAGAAAAGGCACAACATTACCTATAGACGTACATTTGATGATTGAAAATCCAGAAAAGTATATTGCATCATTTGCAGAACATGGTGCCGATATGATTTCAATTCATGTCGAATCAACGCCTCATATTCATCGTGCTATTCAAATGATTAAACATTTAGATAAAAAAGCTGGTGTAGTAATTAATCCTGGTACACCAATATCACAAATTGAACCTATTTTAGACATTGTTGATTATGTACTAGTGATGACAGTTAACCCAGGGTTTGGTGGTCAATCATTTATTGATCAATGCGTAGAAAAAATAGCGGGTCTTAATGCTATTAAAATGGAACGTCAATTAAACTTTGATATTGAAGTTGATGGAGGCGTAAATACCGATACAGCGAAAGTTTGTGTTGAAAATGGTGCTACAATGCTAGTAACAGGTTCATTTTTCTTTAAACAAGAAGATTATAAAAAAGTCACACAAGCATTGAAAGGTTGAGTGTATATGCATATAAATTTATTATGTTCTAATCGACACTTGCCGCAAGATATTTGGGCCAAAAGTAATGAAGGTAAATGGGGCGGCGTTGATAGAGGTGCTTTGATTTTATTGAAGCATCAAATTATCCCTTTTTTCTCAGTGGGAGACTTTGATTCAGTCAGTAAAGAAGAACGCCAACTTCTAACAGAACAGTTACAAATCAAACCAGTTCAAGCTGAAAAAGCTGATACGGATTTAGCTTTAGCGGTTGATAAAGCTGTTGCACTTGGATTTGATAGTATTACAATTTATGGTGCAACAGGCGGACGATTAGATCACTTTTTTGGGGCAATTCAGTTATTATTGAAAAAAGCATATTATAAACATGATGTTCATATAGAAGTTATCGATCAACAAAATAAAATTGAATTATTGCCTAAAGGTCAACATACAGTTGAAAAAGATAAGAGTTATCCGTACATTTCATTTATACCGATGACTGATGATGTAGAACTTTCTCTAGCAGGTTTTAAATATAATTTAGCTAGACAAATGCTTAATATAGGTTCTACTTTAACTATTTCAAATGAAATTGAGTCTTTGCAAGCGAAAGTAACTGTACATGATGGGTTGATTTTGCAAATTAGAAGTACAGATTTAAATTAAGTATATTCAAATTTGTGAGGATTTTTAATAAAGTGCATGAGTTATTTAATAAAGTGACGTTTATAGATAGAATTTATAACATAATAATAGATGAATCACGCTGTAATTAATGAAGATTATGGCGTGATTTATTATTGAAAGGAAAATTGTAGGTCCTAGTACATTGATTTATGTGCCAAAATCGATATTGAACCCATAAGTCCAATTTGACAGAGAACCATTATTAAACGTATTAACCAAATTATATTGATAGTTCGAATTTCACTATGAACCATTATGTATTGTTTGGTAACAAAAAAAGAACTAAGAGGTTGAGCTCTTAGTTCTTAAGTAAATGTGTCCTCCACATAAGGTCACATTTTTTATGTGCAATATATTTATTAAACTCTAGTTACTTTACCAGATTTTAAAGCACGTGCAGAAACCCAAACTTTTTTAGGTTTACCGTCAACTAGGATTCTAACTTTTTGAAGGTTAGCGTTCCATCTACGTTTAGTAGAGTTTAAAGCGTGTGAACGTCTGTTACCAGTCGAAGCTTTACGACCTGTTACGAAACATTGTTTACCCATATGAGTACCTCCTTTAATAAATATAAATACACATAACTACTTATATACTTAATTAAGATAGCATAGTTTCATTTGAAAAACAATGAATAATTTTCACATAAAAGTCAAAAATACTGAGTTTTGTGATATAATTGTAGACTGTGAAGTTATGTAGTATGATATTTTAGAGAAATAAGTGAATGAAACATTTAAAATTTTTATTTAATGATACTACATCTATTAAAAGAAAACGCCTATAGATAATCGTCATGAGTGTAAATTCAGTTTACTCAAAATATAATAGGTGATTTAAGCGTAAGTCATTCTGATAAGTTGTACCATTGATATTTTATAAAAATAATCAATGAAACTTAAAGCGTTTATGACTACACTAAGTGGTAAAATTTTAAAAGTGATTAGGGAAAACGAATAATAAACTTTGAAATTTAGGAGGGACAAAGATATGACATTAGAGATTTCAAATGATTACGGTAAAATTGATATTTCAAACGAAGTGATTGCTTCGGTTGTAGGTGGAAAGGCCGTTGAATGTTATGGTATTGTAGGTATGGCATCTAGACAACAAGTTAGAGATGGTATTGCGGAAATACTAGGACATGAAAATTATGCTAAAGGCATCAAAGTAACTGAAAATAATGGCGTAGTGGATATAGATATGTACATTATTGTAAGTTACGGTGTGAAAATATCTGAAGTTGCCAATAATGTACAATCAACAGTGAAATATACTTTGGAAAAATCACTTAATGTATCAGTAAATTCAATCAATATATATGTACAAGGTGTACGTGTGAATAATACAGGCAAGAAAGCTTAGGAGGACAACTTGAAATGATTAGCAAAATTAATGGTAAATTATTTGCCGATATGATTATACAAGGGGCACAAAATTTATCTAACAATGCAGATTTGGTAGATTCTTTGAATGTGTATCCAGTGCCAGATGGTGATACAGGAACAAATATGAATCTTACTATGACTTCAGGTCGCGAAGAAGTAGAGAATAATTTGTCGAAAAATATCGGCGAATTAGGTAAAACATTCTCGAAAGGTTTACTAATGGGTGCAAGAGGTAACTCTGGTGTCATCTTGTCACAATTATTCAGAGGATTTTGTAAAAATATTGAAAGTGAATCTGAAATTAATTCAAAATTGTTAGCTGAAAGTTTTCAAGCTGGTGTTGAAACGGCATATAAAGCTGTTATGAAACCAGTTGAAGGTACAATACTTACAGTTGCAAAAGATGCTGCGCAAGCTGCAATAGAAAAAGCAAATAATACTGAAGATTGTATAGAATTAATGGAGTACATTATTGTAAAAGCCAATGAATCACTTGAAAACACACCAAACTTATTAGCTGTACTTAAAGAAGTTGGTGTTGTTGATAGTGGCGGTAAAGGTTTGTTATGCGTTTACGAAGGATTCTTAAAAGCGCTTAAAGGTGAAAAAGTTGAAGCCAAAGTTGCAAAGATAGATAAAGATGAATTTGTACATGATGAACATGATTTCCATGGTGTAATTAATACTGAAGATATTATTTATGGCTATTGTACTGAAATGATGGTTCGTTTTGGAAAGAATAAAAAAGCCTTTGATGAACAAGAATTCAGGCAAGATATGAGTCAATTTGGTGATTCTTTATTAGTCATTAATGATGAAGAAATTGTGAAAGTTCACGTGCATACCGAATACCCAGGTAAAGTGTTTAATTATGGTCAACAATATGGTGAATTAATTAAACTTAAGGTTGAAAATATGAGAGAACAGCACCGTGAAGTGATTCGAAAAGAACAGCACACAGCTAAACCGAAAATGGAAACGGTTGAAACAGCAATTATTACTATTTCTATGGGTGAAGGTATTTCAGAGATATTTAAATCAATGGGTGCCACACATATCATTAGTGGTGGACAAACGATGAATCCTTCTACAGAAGATATCGTTAAAGTCATTGAACAATCAAAATGTAAACGTGCAATTATTTTACCGAATAATAAAAATATCTTAATGGCAAGTGAACAAGCAGCGAGTATTGTTGATGCAGAAGCTGTTGTTATTCCAACGAAATCTATTCCTCAAGGTATAAGCGCACTATTCCAATATGATGTGGACGCAACACTTGAAGAAAATAAAGCGCAAATGGCTGATTCAGTAAATAACGTTAAATCTGGTTCATTAACGTACGCTGTTCGTGATACGAAAATTGATGGCGTTGAGATTAAAAAAGACGCGTTTATGGGCTTGATTGAAGATAAGATTGTAAGCAGCCAAAGTGATCAATTAACAACGGTTACTGAGTTGTTAAATGAGATGTTAGCAGAAGATAGTGAAATATTGACTGTGATTATTGGTCAAGATGCAGAGCAAGCAGTTACAGATAACATGATAAACTGGATCGAAGAGCAATATCCAGATGTAGAAGTGGAAGTTCATGAAGGTGGACAACCAATTTATCAATATTTCTTTTCAGTAGAATAAAAATTTAAAATAAAAAACTACCAATGATAAATCATCAGTTGGTAGTTTTTTATTTTGCTATTTTAGTGATATTGCGGGTTAAAAGTATCGTTCTCGAGTTGCTAACAATGTCATGTTCAACTTAGTCATGATAAAATAAATAACATACTAAATGATACGTAAAATCAAATAAAACATAGGTGATTTATTTTGGCTAAAGTAAACTTAATAGAAAGTCCATATTCTCTTTTACAATTAAAAGGTATAGGTCCTAAGAAAATAGAAGTATTGCAACAACTAAATATTCATACAGTGGAAGATCTTGTTCTTTATTTGCCAACTAGATATGAAGATAATACAGTGATTGATTTGAATCAAGCAGAAGATCAATCTAACGTTACGATAGAAGGACAAGTATATACAGCTCCAGTAGTTGCATTTTTTGGAAGAAATAAATCAAAATTAACCGTTCATTTAATGGTAAATAATATTGCTGTCAAATGTATTTTTTTCAATCAACCGTATTTAAAAAAGAAAATCGAATTAAATCAAACTATAACTGTTAAAGGTAAGTGGAATAGGGTTAAACAGGAAATTACTGGTAATAGGGTTTTCTTTAATTCACAAGGGACACAAACTCAAGAAAACGCAGATGTTCAATTAGAACCAGTCTATCGTATTAAGGAAGGTATTAAACAAAAGCAAATACGAGACCAAATTAGACAAGCGTTAAATGATGTGACAATTCATGAATGGTTAACTGATGAACTAAGAGAAAAATATAAATTAGAGACCTTGGACTTTACTTTGAACACATTACATCATCCTAAAAGTAAAGAGGATTTATTACGTGCTCGTAGAACCTATGCATTTACTGAACTGTTTTTATTCGAATTACGTATGCAATGGCTAAATAGATTAGAAAAGTCATCTGACGAAGCAATTGAAATTGATTATGACATAGACCAAGTTAAATCATTTATTGATCGTTTACCTTTTGAACTAACTGAAGCACAGAAATCCAGTGTTAATGAAATTTTTAGAGATTTAAAAGCACCAATACGTATGCATCGATTACTTCAAGGTGATGTAGGTTCAGGAAAAACAGTAGTTGCTGCAATTTGTATGTATGCGTTAAAAACGGCTGGTTATCAATCAGCATTGATGGTACCAACTGAAATTTTAGCAGAGCAACATGCTGAAAGTTTAATGGCTTTATTTGGAGATTCTATGAACGTTGCATTGTTAACTGGGTCAGTAAAAGGTAAGAAACGAAAGATACTTTTAGAACAACTTGAAAATGGTACGATTGATTGTTTAATTGGAACCCATGCTTTGATTCAAGATGATGTGATTTTCCATAATGTTGGTTTAGTAATTACAGATGAACAACATCGATTTGGTGTGAATCAACGCCAGCTTTTAAGAGAAAAAGGTGCAATGACGAATGTGTTATTTATGACAGCAACGCCGATACCAAGAACACTAGCAATATCAGTTTTTGGTGAGATGGATGTGTCTTCAATTAAACAATTACCAAAAGGTCGTAAACCTATCATTACTACTTGGGCAAAGCATGAGCAATACGATAAAGTTTTGATGCAAATGACCTCAGAGTTGAAAAAAGGTCGTCAAGCATATGTCATTTGCCCGCTAATAGAAAGTTCTGAGCATCTCGAAGATGTTCAAAATGTTGTCGCATTGTACGAGTCTTTACAACAGTATTATGGTGTTTCCCGTGTAGGGTTATTGCATGGTAAGTTATCTGCCGATGAAAAAGATGAGGTCATGCAAAAGTTTAGTAATCATGAGATAAATGTTTTAGTTTCTACTACTGTTGTTGAAGTAGGTGTTAATGTACCGAATGCAACTTTTATGATGATTTATGATGCGGATCGCTTTGGATTATCAACTTTACATCAGTTACGCGGTCGTGTAGGTAGAAGTGACCAGCAAAGTTACTGTGTTTTAATTGCATCCCCTAAAACAGAAACAGGAATTGAAAGAATGACAATTATGACACAAACAACGGATGGATTTGAATTGAGTGAACGAGACTTAGAAATGCGTGGTCCTGGAGATTTCTTTGGTGTTAAACAAAGTGGGTTGCCAGATTTCTTAGTTGCCAATTTAGTTGAAGATTATCGTATGTTAGAAGTTGCTCGTGATGAAGCAGCTGAACTTATTCAATCTGGCGTATTCTTTGAAAATACGTATCAACATTTACGTCATTTTGTTGAAGAAAATTTATTACATCGCAGTTTTGACTAATTACCATGCTGATTTGTCAATTTGAGTGCAACACTTCGTTAATTGAGTGATATGACACTTGAACTATTTAAATGTAAAGTGGTATTTTAACAATTTATAAATTTCCGACTAAATAATAGCTAAATAATACAGTTATTTGTTGAGTCGGTTAAATAGAAAGTGTTATGATATGTGAGGAATGTTTAAGACTAGGTACTAAAAAATGAGGGGTGAGACGTTGAAACTAAAGAAAGATAAACGTAGAGAAGCAATCAGACAACAAATTGATAGCAATCCCTTCATCACAGACCATGAACTAAGCGACTTATTTCAAGTGAGTATACAAACAATTCGTTTAGATCGCACTTATTTAAACATACCAGAATTAAGGAAGCGTATTAAATTAGTTGCTGAAAAGAATTATGACCAAATAAGTTCTATTGAAGAACAAGAATTTATTGGTGATTTGATTCAAGTCAATCCAAATGTTAAAGCGCAATCAATTTTAGATATTACATCGGATTCTGTTTTTCATAAAACTGGAATTGCGCGTGGTCATGTGCTGTTTGCTCAGGCAAATTCGTTATGTGTTGCGCTAATTAAGCAACCAACAGTTTTAACTCATGAGAGTAGCATTCAATTTATTGAAAAAGTAAAATTAAATGATACGGTAAGAGCAGAAGCACGAGTTGTAAATCAAACTGCAAAACATTATTACGTCGAAGTAAAGTCATATGTTAAACATACATTAGTTTTCAAAGGAAATTTTAAAATGTTTTATGATAAGCGAGGATAAAATTATGGTTAAATTAGCAATTGATATGATGGGTGGCGACAATGCGCCTGATATCGTATTAGAAGCCGTACAAAAGGCTGTTGAAGACTTTAAAGATCTAGAAATTATACTTTTCGGTGACGAAAAAAAGTATAATCTGAACCATGAACGAATCGAATTTAGACATTGTTCTGAAAAGATTGAAATGGAAGATGAGCCTGTTAGAGCGATTAAACGTAAAAAAGATAGCTCAATGGTAAAAATGGCTGAAGCTGTGAAATCTGGTGAAGCAGATGGATGTGTGTCAGCAGGTAATACTGGTGCTTTAATGTCAGCTGGTTTATTCATTGTTGGACGTATTAAAGGTGTAGCTAGACCGGCTTTAGTAGTAACATTGCCAACGATTGATGGAAAAGGTTTTGTCTTTTTAGACGTTGGTGCAAATGCTGATGCTAAACCTGAACACTTATTACAGTATGCGCAACTAGGGGATATTTATGCTCAAAAAATTAGAGGTATTGATAATCCGAAAATCTCATTATTAAATATAGGAACCGAGCCAGCTAAAGGTAATAGTTTAACGAAAAAATCATATGAGTTATTAAATCATGATCATTCATTGAATTTTGTTGGGAATATTGAAGCGAAGACATTAATGGATGGCGATACAGATGTTGTAGTTACCGATGGCTATACTGGGAACATGGTCCTTAAAAATTTAGAAGGTACTGCAAAATCAATCGGTAAAATGTTAAAAGATACGATTATGAGTAGTACTAAAAATAAATTAGCAGGTGCAATATTGAAGAAAGATTTAGCAGAATTCGCTAAAAAGATGGATTACTCAGAATACGGTGGTTCAGTATTATTAGGATTGGAAGGTACTGTAGTTAAAGCACACGGTAGTTCAAATGCTAAAGCTTTTTATTCTGCAATTAGACAAGCGAAAATCGCAGGAGAACAAAATATTGTACAAACAATGAAAGAGACTGTAGGTGAATCAAATGAGTAAAACAGCAATTATTTTTCCGGGACAAGGTGCCCAAAAAGTTGGTATGGCACAAGATTTGTTTAATAACAATGATCAAGCAACTGAAATTTTAACTTCAGCAGCAAAGACGTTAGACTTTGATATTTTAGAGACAATGTTTACTGATGAAGAAGGTAAATTGGGTGAAACTGAAAACACGCAACCAGCTTTATTGACGCATAGTTCGGCATTATTAGCAGCGCTAAAAAATTTGAATCCTGATTTTACTATGGGGCATAGTTTAGGTGAATATTCAAGTTTAGTTGCAGCTGACGTATTATCATTTGAAGATGCAGTTAAAATTGTTAGAAAACGTGGTCAATTAATGGCGCAAGCATTTCCTACTGGTGTAGGAAGCATGGCTGCAGTATTGGGCTTAGATTTTGATAAAGTCGATGAAATTTGTAAGTCATTATCATCTGATGACAAAATAATTGAACCAGCAAACATTAATTGCCCAGGTCAAATTGTTGTTTCAGGTCACAAAGCTTTAATTGATGAGCTAGTAGAAAAAGGTAAATCATTAGGTGCAAAACGTGTCATGCCTTTAGCAGTATCTGGTCCATTCCATTCATCGCTAATGAAAGTGATTGAAGAAGATTTTTCAAGTTATATTAATCAATTTGAATGGCGTGATGCTAAGTTTCCTGTAGTTCAAAATGTAAATGCGCAAGGTGAAACTGACAAAGAAGTAATTAAATCTAATATGGTCAAGCAATTATATTCACCAGTACAATTCATTAACTCAACAGAATGGCTAATAGACCAAGGTGTTGATCATTTTATTGAAATTGGTCCTGGAAAAGTTTTATCTGGCTTAATTAAAAAAATAAATAGAGATGTTAAGTTAACATCAATTCAAACTTTAGAAGATGTGAAAGGATGGAATGAAAATGACTAAGAGTGCTTTAGTAACAGGTGCATCAAGAGGAATTGGACGTAGTATTGCGTTACAATTAGCAGAAGAAGGATATAATGTAGCAGTAAACTATGCAGGCAGCAAAGAGAAAGCTGAAGCAGTAGTCGAAGAAATCAAAGCTAAAGGTGTTGACAGTTTTGCGATTCAAGCAAATGTTGCCGATGCTGATGAAGTTAAAGCAATGATTAAAGAAGTAGTTAGCCAATTTGGTTCTTTAGATGTTTTAGTAAATAATGCAGGTATTACTCGCGATAATTTATTAATGCGTATGAAAGAACAAGAGTGGGATGATGTTATTGACACAAACTTAAAAGGTGTATTTAACTGTATCCAAAAAGCAACACCACAAATGTTAAGACAACGTAGTGGTGCTATCATCAATTTATCAAGTGTTGTTGGAGCAGTAGGTAATCCGGGACAAGCAAACTATGTTGCAACAAAAGCAGGTGTTATTGGTTTAACTAAATCTGCGGCGCGTGAATTAGCATCTCGTGGTATCACTGTAAATGCAGTTGCACCTGGTTTTATTGTTTCTGATATGACAGATGCTTTAAGTGATGAGCTTAAAGAACAAATGTTGACTCAAATTCCGTTAGCACGTTTTGGTCAAGACACAGATATTGCTAATACAGTAGCGTTCTTAGCATCAGACAAAGCAAAATATATTACAGGTCAAACAATCCATGTAAATGGTGGAATGTACATGTAATATATTTGAGCTAAAGCTCCAGATAAAGACGTAGTAATCAATAAATTGATAACTGATAAGCGGAACGCCTGAGCTAAAGCTCATTGACGCAGTGGTTGACTGGTCATCCAATGGAGAATTGCCTGACCTAGTCAACTTTGCGGGGGAAATTCTAAGCAACCTAGATAAGGTTCGAGAATTTCTCCCTAAGAAACACTAATCAATAAATTGATAAGAAGATTAGAGGAACGCTTGAGCTAAAGCTCATGCATAAGAAACACTAATCAATAAATTGATAAGTGTTTCTAAAATTTCTACTTGTTTTTTAGAATTTAAAATGGGAAAATATAGTAGTCTATGTATAGGCATTTTTAAAGGAGGTGAATCGACGTGGAAAATTTCGATAAAGTAAAAGATATCATCGTTGACCGTTTAGGTGTAGACGCTGATAAAGTAACTGAAGATGCATCTTTCAAAGATGATTTAGGCGCTGACTCACTTGATATCGCTGAATTAGTAATGGAATTAGAAGACGAGTTTGGTACTGAAATTCCTGATGAAGAAGCTGAAAAAATCAACACTGTTGGTGATGCTGTTAAATTTATTAACAGTCTTGAAAAATAATAAATCTTACATCTGGGTCGTCAGTATTGTCGACTCAGTTTTTTCTTTAATTATCAATAGTTTTAACGTAAAATTAAAGATGATTCAAGAGCAACACATAAAGGAGATAAAATAATGTCTAAACAAAAGAAAAGTGAGATAGTTAATCGTTTTAGAAAGCGCTTTGATACTAAAATGACAGAGTTAGGCTTTACTTATCAAAATATTGATTTATACCAACAAGCATTTTCGCATTCGAGTTTTATTAATGATTTTAATATGAATCGTTTAGACCATAATGAGCGTTTAGAGTTTTTGGGTGATGCGGTATTAGAATTGACGGTTTCACGATATTTATTTGATAAACATCCCAACTTGCCAGAAGGGAATTTAACAAAAATGCGTGCCACTATTGTATGTGAGCCCTCACTTGTAATATTTGCGAATAAAATTGGATTGAACGAAATGATTTTACTTGGTAAAGGTGAAGAGAAAACAGGGGGACGTACAAGACCATCATTAATATCAGATGCATTCGAAGCATTTATTGGGGCATTGTATTTGGATCAAGGACTAGATATAGTTTGGAAATTTGCTGAGAAAGTTATTTTCCCACATGTAGAACAAAATGAGTTATTAGGCGTGGTAGATTTTAAAACACAATTCCAAGAATATGTGCACCAGCAAAATAAAGGTGATGTAACCTATAATTTAATAAAAGAAGAGGGACCGGCACATCATCGTCTATTCACTTCAGAAGTTATTCTGCAAGGGGAAGCAATAGCTGAAGGTAAAGGGAAAACGAAAAAAGAATCAGAACAACGTGCTGCTGAAAGTGCCTATAAGCAATTAAAACAAATTAAATAGAAATTTATATGATACGACATATAGGTGTTCGATTTAGGATTTAAGGAAGAATTTTTAATATTTTATGGAACAACTTCGAAATTTAATATACAAATACTAAAATATCGTTTACATGTGTTCTTTAAAATTGTGATAAGGAGTTTAGGATGGTTTATTTAAAATCAATAGATGCCATTGGATTTAAGTCTTTTGCAGATCAAACCAATGTTCAATTCGATAAAGGTGTAACTGCAATTGTTGGTCCAAATGGAAGCGGTAAAAGTAATATTACAGATGCTATTAAATGGGTGTTGGGTGAACAATCGGCTAAATCATTACGTGGCTCAAAAATGGAAGATATTATCTTCTCAGGTGCAGAACATCGCAAAGCTCAAAATTATGCTGAAGTACAGTTAAGATTAGATAATCATTCTAAAAAGCTCAGTGTTGATGAAAACGAAGTTATTGTAACAAGAAGATTGTATCGAAGTGGTGAAAGTGAGTACTACATAAATAATGACCGTGCAAGATTAAAAGATATTGCCGATTTATTTTTAGATTCTGGATTGGGAAAAGAAGCATATAGCATTATCTCGCAAGGTAGAGTTGATGAAATACTAAATGCTAAACCAATTGATAGACGTCAAATTATTGAAGAATCGGCTGGTGTACTTAAATATAAAAAACGTAAAGCTGAATCATTAAATAAACTTGACCAAACAGAAGATAATTTAACGAGAGTAGAAGACATTTTATATGATTTGGAAGGTCGTGTAGAACCTCTAAAAGAGGAGGCAGCTATAGCTAAAGAATATAAGACACTTTCACATCAAATGAAACATAGTGACATTGTAGTTACAGTGCACGATATTGATCAATATACAAATGACAATAGACAATTAGATCAACGTTTAAATGATTTACAAGGCCAACAAGCAAATAAAGAAGCTGACAAACAACGTTTAAGCCAACAAATTCAACAATATAAAGGTAAACGTCATCAACTTGATAATGATGTTGAATCGCTTAATTATCAATTAGTAAAAGCTACGGAAGCCTTTGAAAAATATACGGGACAATTAAATGTTTTAGAAGAACGTAAGAAAAATCAATCTGAAACAAATGCACGATATGAAGAAGAACAAGAAAATTTAATGGAGCTTTTAGAAAATATATCAAATGAGATTTCTGAAGCTCAAGATACTTATAAGTCTCTGAAAAGTAAACAAAAAGAACTCAATGCTGTCATTCGTGAACTTGAAGAACAACTATATGTTTCAGACGAAGCACATGATGAAAAATTGGAAGAAATTAAAAACGAATACTATACATTAATGTCAGAGCAATCAGATGTTAACAATGATATTCGTTTTTTAAAGCATACTATAGAAGAGAATGAGGCTAAAAAATCAAGACTAGATTCTCGATTAGTTGAAGTTTTTGAGCAATTGAAAGATATTCAGGGTCAAATAAAAACGACAAAAAAAGAATATCAACAGACCAACAAAGAACTTTCTGCTGTAGATAAAGAAATTAAAAATATAGAAAAAGACCTCACTGATACAAAAAAAGCACAAAATGAATACGAAGAGAAATTGTATCAAGCATATCGATATACCGAAAAAATGAAAACACGTATTGATAGTTTGGCAACGCAAGAGGAAGAATATACTTATTTTTTCAATGGCGTCAAACATATTTTGAAAGCTAAAAATAAAGAATTAAAGGGTATTCATGGTGCAGTTGCGGAAATTATTGATGTGCCATCTAAATTAACTCAGGCAATTGAAACAGCATTAGGTGCTTCATTACAACATGTCATTGTAGATTCAGAAAAAGATGGACGCCAGGCTATTCAATTTTTAAAAGAACGTAATTTAGGTCGTGCGACGTTTTTACCATTAAATGTTATACAGAGTAGAGTGGTAGCGACTGATATTAAATCTATTGCTAAAGAGGCAAACGGATTTATTAGTATTGCTTCGGAAGCAGTTAAAGTAGCACCAGAATATCAAAATATTATCGGGAATTTATTAGGTAATACGATTATCGTTGATCATTTAAAGCATGCAAATGAATTGGCACGTGCGATTAAATATCGAACTCGTATTGTTACTTTGGAAGGTGATATTGTAAACCCTGGTGGTTCTATGACTGGTGGTGGCGCTCGTAAGTCCAAAAGTATTCTGTCTCAAAAAGACGAGTTGACAACAATGAGACACCAATTAGAAGATTACTTGCGTCAAACAGAATCATTTGAACAACAATTTAAAGAGTTGAAGATAAAAAGTGATCAATTAAGTGAACTGTATTTTGAAAAAAGTCAAAAGCATAATACACTTAAAGAGCAAGTGCATCATTTTGAAATGGAGCTCGATAGATTAACTACACAAGAAACACAAATAAAAAATGATCATGAAGAATTCGAATTTGAAAAAAATGATGGTTATACGAGTGACAAAAGTCGACAAACTTTGAGTGAAAAAGAAACTCATTTAGAAAGTATTAAAGCATCTTTAAAACGACTAGAAGATGAAATTGAACGCTACACAAAACTTTCTAAAGAAGGTAAGGAAAGCGTAACTAAAACACAACAAACGTTACATCAGAAACAATCTGATCTTGCTGTGGTTAAAGAGCGTATTAAAACACAACAACAGACAATAGATCGATTAAATAATCAAAATCAACAAACTAAACATCAATTAAAAGATGTTAAAGAAAAAATTGCATTGTTTAATTCGGATGAAGTGATGGGCGAACAAGCTTTTCAAAATATTAAAGATCAAATTAATGGTCAACAAGAAACGAGAACACGCTTATCTGATGAATTAGATAAATTGAAACAACAACGTATTGAGTTGAATGAACAAATCGATGCGCAAGAAGCTAAACTACAAGTTTGTCACCAAGATATTTTAGCTATCGAAAATCACTACCAAGATATTAAAGCTGAACAATCAAAGCTAGATGTATTAATTCATCATGCGATAGATCATTTAAATGATGAATATCAATTGACTGTTGAACGTGCGAAATCTGAATATACGAGTGATGAATCGATTGACGCATTACGTAAAAAAGTTAAGTTAATGAAGATGTCGATTGATGAACTAGGTCCTGTAAACTTAAATGCAATTGAACAATTTGAAGAGTTAAATGAACGTTATACATTTTTAAGTGAACAACGTACAGATCTTCGTAAAGCTAAAGAAACATTAGAGCAAATTATAAGTGAAATGGATCAAGAGGTTACTGAAAGATTTAAAGAAACTTTCCATGCTATTCAAGGACATTTTACAGCTGTGTTCAAACAATTGTTTGGTGGAGGCGATGCAGAATTGCAATTAACTGAAGCCGATTATTTAACAGCTGGTATTGATATTGTGGTACAACCACCGGGTAAAAAGTTGCAACATTTATCGTTACTGAGTGGTGGTGAGCGTGCATTAACTGCTATTGCTTTACTATTTGCAATTTTAAAAGTAAGATCTGCACCTTTTGTTATATTAGATGAGGTTGAAGCTGCACTAGATGAAGCAAATGTTATTAGATACGCAAAATATTTAAATGAGTTATCAGACGAAACACAATTCATTGTTATTACACACCGTAAAGGAACAATGGAATTTGCAGATAGGTTATACGGTGTAACAATGCAAGAATCAGGTGTTACTAAACTTGTGAGTGTGAATTTAAATACAATAGATGATGTGTTGAAGGAGGAGCAATAATGAGCTTTTTTAAACGCTTAAAAGATAAGTTTGCAACAAATAAAGAAAATGAAGAAGTTAAATCCTTAAGAGAAGAACAAGGTCAAGACAAATTAGAAGATACACATTCTGAAGGTTCAACGCAGGACGTAAATGATTTAGCAGAAAATGCTGAAGTGAAAAAGAAGCCACGCAAGTTGAGTGAAGCGGATTTTGATGACGATGGCTTAATATCAATTGAAGATTTTGAAGAAATTGAAGCTCAAAAAATGGGGGCTAAATTTAAAGCAGGACTCGAAAAATCTCGTCAAAATTTCCAAGAACAATTAAATAATTTGATAGCGAGATATCGTAAAGTAGATGAAGACTTTTTTGAAGCTTTAGAAGAAATGTTAATCACTGCAGACGTCGGTTTTAATACAGTGATGACGTTAACTGAAGAATTACGTATGGAAGCACAACGACGTAATATTCAAGATACTGAAGATTTGCGTGAAGTCATTGTTGAAAAAATTGTAGAGATTTACCATCAAGAAGATGATAATTCAGAAGCTATGAACTTAGAAGATGGTCGTTTGAATGTCATTTTAATGGTTGGTGTGAATGGTGTTGGTAAAACAACAACAATTGGAAAATTAGCTTACCGATATAAAATGGAAGGTAAAAAAGTAATGTTAGCTGCGGGCGATACTTTTAGAGCGGGTGCTATTGATCAATTGAAAGTTTGGGGCGAACGTGTTGGTGTAGATGTAATTAGCCAAAGTGAAGGTTCTGATCCAGCTGCTGTTATGTATGATGCGATTAATGCCGCTAAAAACAAAGGTGTTGATATTTTAATCTGTGATACCGCTGGACGTTTACAAAATAAAACAAATCTAATGCAAGAATTAGAAAAAGTTAAGCGTGTAATTAATCGAGCAGTGCCAGATGCGCCTCATGAAGCATTACTATGTTTAGATGCTACAACTGGTCAGAATGCGTTGTCACAAGCTAGAAACTTTAAAGAAGTAACAAATGTTACAGGTATTGTATTAACGAAATTAGATGGTACAGCCAAAGGTGGTATCGTATTAGCCATTCGTAATGAATTGCACATTCCAGTTAAATATGTAGGTTTAGGTGAGCAATTAGATGACTTACAACCATTTAACCCTGAAAGTTATGTCTACGGCTTATTCGCTGATATGATTGAACAAAATGAAGAAATAACAACAGTTGAAAATGATCAAATTGTAACAGAAGAAAAGGACGATAATCATGGGTCAAAATGATTTAGTTAAAACGTTACGAATGAATTATTTGTTTGATTTTTATCAATCCTTATTGACGAATAAACAACGTAATTATTTGGAATTATTTTATCTCGAAGATTATTCTTTAAGTGAAATCGCAGATACTTTTAATGTGAGTAGACAAGCAGTTTATGATAATATAAGAAGAACTGGCGATTTAGTTGAAGATTATGAAAAGAAATTGGAATTATACCAGAAATTTGAGCAACGCCGAGAAATATATGATGAAATGAAACAACATTTAAGTAATCCAGAACAAATACAACGTTATATTCAACAATTAGAAGACTTAGAATAGATATAAATTGAGGGAGGACATCGATATGGCATTTGAAGGCTTATCAGAACGCCTGCAAGCGACGATGCAAAAAATGCGTGGTAAGGGTAAACTTACTGAAGCTGATATAAAGATAATGATGCGTGAAGTAAGATTAGCGTTACTTGAGGCTGACGTAAACTTTAAAGTGGTAAAAGAATTTATTAAAACAGTATCAGAACGCGCATTAGGTTCCGATGTAATGCAATCATTAACACCAGGGCAACAAGTTATTAAAATAGTTCAAGATGAATTAACGCAGTTGATGGGTGGAGAAAATACGTCGATTAATATGTCAAATAAACCACCTACTGTTGTTATGATGGTTGGTTTACAAGGTGCTGGTAAAACAACAACTGCAGGTAAATTAGCATTATTGATGCGTAAAAAATACAACAAAAAACCTATGTTAGTTGCAGCAGATATTTATCGTCCAGCAGCGATAAATCAATTACAAACAGTAGGGAAACAAATTGATATTCCTGTATACAGTGAAGGAGATCAAGTAAAGCCACAACAAATTGTAACTAATGCATTAAAACATGCTAAAGAAGAACATTTAGACTTTGTAATCATTGATACAGCAGGTCGATTACACATCGATGAAGCATTGATGAACGAATTAAAAGAAGTAAAAGACATTGCTAAACCAAACGAAATTATGTTAGTTGTCGATTCAATGACGGGTCAAGATGCTGTCAATGTTGCAGAATCTTTTGACGATCAACTTGATGTCACAGGTGTTACCTTAACTAAATTAGATGGTGATACACGTGGTGGTGCAGCTTTATCTATTCGTTCGGTGACACAAAAACCAATTAAATTTGTTGGTATGAGTGAAAAGTTAGATGGTTTAGAGCTATTCCATCCTGAACGTATGGCATCACGTATTTTAGGTATGGGTGATGTGTTAAGTTTAATTGAAAAAGCGCAACAAGATGTGGATCAAGAAAAAGCAAAAGATTTAGAGAAAAAGATGCGTGAGTCATCGTTTACTTTAGATGATTTTTTAGAACAACTTGATCAGGTGAAAAATCTAGGACCACTGGATGATATTATGAAAATGATTCCAGGTATGAATAAAATGAAAGGGCTAGATAAGCTTAATATGAGTGAAAAGCAAATTGATCATATTAAAGCGATTATCCAGTCAATGACGCCGGCTGAAAGAAACAATCCAGACACATTGAATGTATCACGTAAAAAGCGTATTGCTAAAGGGTCTGGTCGTTCATTACAAGAAGTCAATCGTTTGATGAAACAATTTAACGATATGAAGAAAATGATGAAACAATTCACTGGTGGCGGTAAAGGTAAAAAAGGTAAACGCAATCAAATGCAAAATATGTTAAAAGGTATGAATTTACCGTTTTAATGTTTAATATAACACGCTGATTTTTGTTGCAATGAGATGTGCATCCCGAAAGTTATACTAAAGAATATAACTTTATGGGGTGCATATTTTTAGATACACAATAATAATTAAAAACTGAAATTGCTGATTTGCTAGAACATGAGGTTATTGTTGCTAATATTAATAAGTTATATTGGGGGAACGTGTGCGGTCTACCGCGTAACACACCATTCATCAAAATTTAAACTGTATCTCATTGATTTTAACTGTGTTGAGAGTCTTATTTTTGTTAAACTCTTTAGGTATAAATTCGAATTTAATTACATCAACACTACTTGTAATTAAATCCTCTTTATCTTCAAGTGTTGCTATTTTAAAACCTTTAATCAATAAGTTTTTAACTGTTCTTATTTGTTCTTCATTTAATTTTTCATCGGTATGTGATTTCGCTTTTTCTTCAATATCTTTTAATAAGTTTTCTGTTTCGTCCATTAACATAAAATATTCTTCGTCTTTGATATATCCTAATGACCAAGACCGTGTATAATTTGCTCTTTGTTCATTTATCTTTACCTTGTTATCTTCAATATCGTAGCTTTTCTTTTTAGGTACACTTATTTTAAAATTATCCGTTCCTTTTTTGAGTAAGGTGTTTATAAACTGTCTTTCTATTTCACTTTCGTTAAATGATATATTTTTAACTGTGTTGTCCCTATGACATTTGTCACATGAATAACGTCTAACTTCACGAGTTTTACCGTTATCGTATTTCTTTATAGATCTAGATAGGTGTAATTTGCTTTGGCATCGCGGACATTCCAAAACACCTCTAAATATAGCTTTGTGTTTCGATTTAGTTTTATAAGTACGTTTTTCGATAATATCAATCAGTTTTAAATATTCATCTTCGCTTATAATTGGTTCGTGAGTGTTCTCTATTAATAAGTCTCCAAATTTAGTATGGCCACGCATAACTGGATTTTTTATCCAATTAAGAATCATTTTTCTATTCCATTTCGTTATACCAGGTGGCTTCTTCTTGCTTTCTAACTGCCTAACAACTTCACTCGCACTCTTACCAATCATTAACTTATCTACCATGAAACGAATATATTTAGCGTGTTGATTAGGTTTTAATTTATCGTCTATTAAATCGTAACAAAATGGCCGAGCCCTAATATATTTACCACTTCTAATCGCAGCGTGACTACCCATTAAAGAACGCTCTCGTATTGTCTCACGCTCCCACTCTGCCATTGCACCAACCATTGTTATAAATAACTTGCCTATAGCGGAATTTGTGTCAAATACCTCAGTTGCGCTTTTAAAAGCTATATTGTTTTTTTCGAAAACTTCTAACATTTCCAGTAAATCTCTAACATTACGTGTTAATCTATCCAATTTGTATACTAGTACTAAATCGAATTCTTCTAATCTATCAAACAACTTTTGTAATGATGGCCTTTTCATTGAACCTCCAGAAACGCCCGGGTCTGAAAATACTTCGTATCGATTCCAGTCGTTAACTTCACAAAATGAAATTAACTTTCTTTTTTGTTCGTGTATAGAATACCCTTCATTTGCCTGTTCAGCGCTTGAAACTCTAGTGTAAATTGCTACTTTCATGTGCTCCCTCCTCAAAATTGGCAAAAAAATAATAAGGGTAGGCGGGCTACCCGAAATTTTATTGTTGAACAACTATTGCTTCACTTCTTGCTTTTCCTACTTCTTTTCTAAAACTATCATATGATTGATTAGGGTGTGTTAACGACATTCCTGGACCACCTCCAGCATGTTGGTTTTTGTCCGGATTATTTTCCATTTCTTCAGTGGCTCTTTTAGCATTTAAATATTCTTCGTAACTAGGTTCGTTTGGGTCGCGTGGTTGTGCTTGTTGTCCATTATTGGTAGCTGGAAGATTCTTCTGTACCTGTTGCTTAGATGTGTTATTGGTTTGTTGATTGTTGTTAATGTTTGTGTTGTTCTCGTTGTTTACTTGATTATTGTTATCGTTTTGATTAGCATTTTCTTTTTTAGCTTCTGCTTTTTCTTTAGTTTCTTTCTTTTTATCTTTGTTCTCTTTCTTCGTTTCCGTTTTCTTGCTTTCCTCTTTCTTATCGCCGTCGTTACTACCACATGCGCCTAACACCAACGTACTTGCTAATAGTAAACCTAATAATCTTTTCATGTTCATTTCTCCTTTGTTTATATTTCCTTATATTTAAAAACTCTCAACGGCTCAAATGTAATAGAATACTCGCCATAGTGAGTTCCAATACCATATATCTTTTTATATTGTTCTATTGCTTCTAATATGTATTCTTCGCTTAATTGTAGATACTCAGACAACTCATACAAGTTGCGTACGCCATAATTATAAGCTTCTACAATTTCGCGTAGCGGTACAGCTGAGATAAAGCCGTGTCGTCTTGCGTAATTTTCGAACTTGCGATTGTTGAAATTCGAGTAATCGGCTATATCACCGTATGTAAGTTTATTATGCGCTAATTCTTCGAAGAGAATTCCTGCTTTTTCTCTATCTGATAAACCACGCTTTATTAAAATTAAATCTCCTAACCATACCCCGTCTAAATTATCTGGAAGTACATCAGCCTCTCTTATTTCAATATAATCATGTTGTATTAAAGTTTCTTCATATAATCCCATCTGATACATCCTTTACTTACGTTTACTTCTTATATAATCTGCATAATCTAAAACTCTTTGCCACTCGTCATCAGTTAATTCTCCTTCTAAATGAGCTGCACGATGTTGTACTTCGTTTTCTGTTTGTCTATTTTTTAATAGTAAATATTCTGGGGTAACTTTCAATGCATTGGCAATCTCAGCTATATCCTCCATAGGTATTTTTCTGCTACCGTTTTCATATCGGGATAAGGTAGATTTATTGACACCTATCTTAGTTGCAAAATCAGTTAAATTCACATTATTCTCTTTTCGTAGTTGTTTGATTAATTTACCTATTTCCGCTGAAGTTCTCATTTCAAATTTACCTCCGTTTTATTTATAACAGTATAATAACACTTTTCCATATAGGAAACAACTAGCATTTTAAAAGAATAAAAAATATTTTTCGAGATTTTTGTTGACAATTAGGAAACTTAGGTTTAGTATTGAGTTAACTTCAAAAAACGGAGGTGAGCAAATGTATGAGTTCAACGTCAAAAGAATGAAAGCTGAACGCATTGCTAAAGGCATTTCGATTTCTGATATGGCAAAAAAATTAGGAATGACACCAGGAACTTATTCAAAAAAAGAAAACGGGCATATTAGAATTAATGTTGACGATTTAGCAAAAGTAATTGAAGTACTAGAATTGCCACAAGATAAGTGCGGTATTTTTTTTACTTATAGAGTTTCCAAAATGTCAACAGAACAAAAACAAACATCTTAAAAGGAGGACACAATGGAACAAATCACGTTAACCAAAGAAGAGTTGAAAGAAATTATAGCGAAAGAAGTTAGAAATGCTATAAAAGGCGAGAAACCAATCAGCTCAGGTGCAATTTTCAGTAAAGTAAGAATCAATAATGACGATTTAGAAGAAATCAATAAAAAACTCAATTTCGCAAAAGATTTGTCGCTAGGAAGATTGAGGAAGCTCAATCATCCGATTCCGCTAAAAAAGTATCAGCATGGCTTCGAATCAATTCATCAAAAAGCTTATGTACAAGATGTTCATGACCATATTAGAAAATTAACATTATCAATTTTTGGAGTGACACTTAATTCAGACTTGAGTGAAAGTGAATACAACCTAGCAGCAAAAGTTTATCGAGAAATCAAAAACTATTATTTATACATCTATGAAAAGAGAGTTTCAGAATTAACTATCGATGATTTCGAATAAAGGAGGAACAACAAATGTTACAAAAATTTAGAATTGCGAAAGAAAAAAATAAATTAAAACTCAAATTACTCAAGCATGCTAGTTACTGTTTAGAAAGAAACAACAACCCTGAACTGTTGCGAGCAGTTGCAGAGTTGTTGAAAAAGGTTAGCTAAATTCAACGGTAAGGATTTGCCCTGCCTCCACACTTAGAGTTTGAGATCCAACAAACACATAAGTTTTAGTAGGGTCTAGAAAAAATGTTTCGATTTCCTCTTTTGTAACAGTTTCAATTCCTTCATATCCTGGAAAAACAATTTTCTTTAAATCCGAAACATGTTTTTTTGAACCATCCTTTAAAGTAACTAGAAGTTTCATACTTATCACCTCCTTAGGTTGATAACAACATTATACACGAAAGGAGCATAAACATTATGCAAGAATTACAAACATTTAATTTTGAAGAATTACCAGTAAGAACATTAGAGGTTGACGGAGAACCATATTTTATAGGAAAAGATGTTGCTGACATTTTAGGATACGCAAACGGACGAGATGCTTTGTCAAAACATGTTGATGCAGAAGATAAGCTGACGTCGCAAATCGCGACGGCAGGTCAAAACAGAAATGTAACGATCATCAACGAATCAGGATTATACAGTTTAATCTTTTCTAGCAAATTAGAAAATGCGAAGCGGTTCAAACGTTGGGTAACTTCGGAAGTTTTACCAACATTAAGAAAAACTGGTGCTTACCAAGTACCTAGCGACCCAATGCAAGCATTGAGATTAATGTTTGAAGCTACAGAAGAAACAAAACAAGAAATTAAAAACGTAAAAGATGATGTTATTGATTTGAAAGAAAATCAAAAACTGGATGCGGGAGACTACAATTTCTTAACTAGAACTATCAATCAAAGAGTAGCTCACATACAAAGACTACATGCGATAACAAATCAAAAACAACGTAGCGAATTATTCAGGGATATTAATTCAGAAGTGAAAAAGATGACTGGTGCAAGTTCAAGAACGAATGTAAGACAAAAACATTTCAATGATGTAATCGAAATGATTGCTAATTGGTTCCCGTCACAAGCTACGTTATACAGAATCAAGCAAATTGAAATGAAATTCGAAAACGAATTGTAGGAGGAACTAAAAATGAGTGAAGAAATGGCGACTTATTGGTTTAACAAAATGTACGAACTCGGAATTATTCACGAAGTATTAAGGCAGGAGGGAGTTATCAAATGAGTAACATTTATAAAAGCTACCTAGTAGCAATACTATGCTTCACAGTCTTAGCAATTGTGCTTATGCCATTGCTGTACTTCACTACAGCATGGTCAATCGCGGGATTCGCAAGTATCGCAACATTCATATTTTATAAGGAATACTTTTATGAAGAATAAAAAAACTGCCACTTGCGACAACAAGTAACAGTGACAAACATTTATCAAAATATACAACTTAATTAAATCAAAATATACGGAGGTAGTCAACTATGGCTGAAAATATTAAAACAGAACAACATTATTACACTAAAGATTTCTCAGGATACAGAAATGAAGAAGATAATTTTGTAGCAAATCAAGAATTGACAGTAACAATCACATTGAACGAGTACAGAAAACTTATTGAAATAAAGGCTGTTAAAGATAAAGAAGAAGATACTTACAGAGGTAAGTATTTTGCGGAAGAAAGAAAAAACGAAAAATTGGAAAAAGAAAATATAAAACTGAAAAACAAAATTTATGAATTACAAAACGAAGAAGATAACGAGGAGTGCGAAGAGGAGTACGAAGAATACAAGGAGGACTAAAAGAATGTATTACAAAGCGGGTGAGATAAAAAATAAAATTATAAACTTTAACGGGTTCGAATTTAAAGTGTCTGCGATGAAGAGACATGACGGTATCAGTATACAAGTTAAGGATATGAATAATGTTCCACTTAAATCATTTCATGTCGTAGATTTAAGCGAACTATATATTGCAATGGATGCAATGCACGACGTTATAAACGAATGGATTGAAGAGAACACAGACGAACAGGACAGACTAATTAACTTAGTCATGAAATGGTAGGAGGCATGAAAAGTGAATGAATTACAAGAGAGAGAACTAGAAACATTTGAACAAGACGACCGATTCAAAGTAACAGACTTAGACAGTGCTAACTGGGTCTTTAAGAAACTAGATGCAATCACAACTAAAGAGAATGAAATCAACGAGTTAGCAAATAAAGAAATTGAACGCATAAACGAATGGAAAGATAAAGAAGTAGAAAAATTACAGAGTGGCAAAGAATATTTACAAAGCCTTGTAATTGAATATTTCAGAATACAAAAAGAACAAGATAGCAAATTCAAGTTGAATACACCTTACGGAAAAGTGACAGCCAGAAAAGGTTCAAAAGTCATTCAAGTTAGCAATGAGCAAGAAGTTATTAAACAACTTGAGCAACGAGGTTTTGACAACTATGTAAAGGTAACTAAAAAACTTAGCCAATCAGACATTAAGAAAGATTTCAATGTAACTGAAAACGGCACTTTAATTGACGCAAACGGCGAAGTTTTAGAGGGTGCTAGCATTGTTGAGAAACCAACGTCATACACGGTAAAGGTGGGAGAATAGATGGCCGAACAACTTAATTTGTACCAAAAAATAGCAGATGTTAAAGCGAATATTGCGGGCTTCACAAAAGATACTAAGGGTTATAACTTCTCGTATGTTTCAGGATCTCAAATATTACACAGAATAAGAGAAAAGATGATTGAACATAATTTATTGTTAGTCCCCAATACGTCAAATGAAAATTGGACGACACATACTTTTAAAAACAAAAAAGGTCAAGAAGTGACAGAATTCATAGTTGAAATGGATTTGAATTATACATGGATTAATGCTGATAAACCAGAAGAACAGTATGAAGTAAGTTATCACGCTTACGGTCAACAAAATGATATTTCACAAGCACATGGCACAGCGTTAACTTATGCTGAACGCTATTTCTTAATGAAGTTCTTTAACATTCCAACTGATGAAGATGACGCAGACGCAAAACAAAAACAAGATAAATATTCAACAGTAAGTCAAGAATTTAAAGACATACTAACTAAAGAAGTTAATGATTTTATAGCCATAGCTAAAGAAAGTGGATTCGCGGAAAAATACCAGAAACAAATTAACAAATTAGAAAAAATGAACGTCGAAGCACTGAATAAAAACCAAATCAATGTAACCAGACAACAGATAAAAAAATGGCTTGGAGGAATTGAACAATGAATACAGTAAATTTAATTGGGAACCTAGTGGCAGATCCAGAGTTAAAAGGTCAAAACAACAACGTAGTTAACTTTGTAATCGCAGTACAGAGACCATTCAAAAACAAACAAACTAACGAATATGAAACAGACTTCATTCGTTGTGTTGCATTTGGTAAGACTGCTGAAATCATCGCTAATAACTTTAATAAAGGTAATAAAATTGGCGTTACTGGTTCAATACAAACCGGTAGTTATGAAAATAATCAAGGACAGAAAGTGTTTACTACAGACATCGCAGTCAACAATATAACTTTCGTTGAACGTAAAAACAACGGTCAATCTAACAACCAACAACAGCATAATTCATATAACGCACCACAGAATAGACAGCAATCAAATAATCCATTTGCTAATGCTAATGGTCCTATAGAAATCTCTGACGATGATTTACCTTTCTAGTACGTGATTAAATGGCTCAAATCAAAAACTATATCACTCAAGATGACGGCACAACAACAGTCGTTATCGAGGGTGCCGAGCTAGGAGACAAAGAAACATTATTACTTGATAACGGCTACGAAGTCGAATGTGATTTGCGAATCGAAGACCCATTCAAAATAACAGACAAGCAACGAAGAAAAATATTTGCGCTCTGTAACGACATAGAGAGCCACACAGGCCAACCACGTGACTATATGAGGTATTTGTTCCAAGAATATGTAACGGTTCTGTATGACTATGACAAGAGTATTTCGTTAAGTGACTGTACACGGATGCAAGCGAATCAAATTATCGAGGTAACACTCGATTGGATATTTCACAACGACATACCGCTTAGTTATAAAACAAGCGACTTGCTGAAACAAGATAAATCATTCTTATACTGGTCAACTGTTAACCGCAACTGTGTAATATGCGGAAAGCCTCAAGCTGACCTAGCACATTATGAAACAGTCGGCAGAGGCATGAACAGAAACAAGATGAATCACTATGACAAACATGTATTAGCGCTATGTCGCGAACATCACAACGAGCAACATGCGATTGGCGTTAAGTCGTTTGATGATAAATATCACTTGCATGACTCGTGGATAAAAGTTGATGAGAGGCTCAATAAAATGTTGAAAGGAGAGAAAAAGGAATGAATAGACTAAGAATAATAAAAATAGCACTCCTAATCGTCATCTTGGCGGAAGAGATTAGAAATGCTATGCATGCTGTAAAAGTGGAGAAAATTTTAAAATCTCCGTTTAGTTAATACAGGTTTTTACAAAAGCTTTACCATAGGCGGACAAACTAATTGAGCCTTTTTTGATGTCTATTACCCAGGGGCTGTAATGTAACTTTAATACTTCAAATTCAATGCCAGAAAGTTTACTTATTGTTTCTAGGTTGTGTCCTGACTTTAACATTCTTTTAACAAATTCTAATCCCGAAACAAATCTTTGTTTTTCTATAATCTTATTAAAGTGATTTAAAAACTGAGGAGCATAAAACTTATTATAAATTCCTTTTTTTGTTAAGTAAGACATGTCAAAAGTTTCATTTAAAACCCCTAACCTTACTAGGTTATTAATTGAAATTTCGGTTGATTCTATATCTAACGGAGAGTCTTTTATTAACGTGTCCGATATATTCATACCGTCATTCTTTGGGTTTAAAACCGCTCTATATTTAACGGCAGGATGTACTTCGTGATTCTTTAAATGTTTTAAAAGAATAGCATCATTTGGGGATAATTGTTTAATTATTTCAACAAATGAATGGTGGGTTAATGAGTTTTTTCTGTCATCCATAGATGATGCTATTAGTTTTGCGAACATATTACTTAAAGTTTTTTCACTAATGTAAAACTTTGAAGCTTCTAGAGCAGGACCTAGAAGAGAAAATTGTGGTTCTTGTAAATTATTTTCAGGTACAGAAGATATTTCTTTTTTAAATTGTTCTTTGAATTTTTCAAATTCTACTTCTCTTTGATAAATAACTTTATCCACATAAAGGTGGAATTTCCCAAAGACAAGTTCCCAAGTTTTAGAGAATGTTTCTACAGGCCCTTTTGATGCGCCTTCAATAATTTTATCAATACCTTTACCTAAAATAGGATCCATAATTATTCACCCCCAATCTAACGCAATAGCGATAATAAAATTATACCAGAAAGGAGATAACGAAATGGCAACATTTAGAACGATAAAAGAAAGTGGCGATTTTGTAACTGTGCATAAATCTTTTGTGTTCGATAGTAATTTAAGTGCTAAAGCTAAAGGGATATTATTGTATTTCCTAAGTCGTCCTGACAATTGGCAAATATACACGTCAGAAGTAGTTAAACATATGAATGATGGACAAAAATCAATCAATAGTGGCGTTCAAGAACTTATGGATAATAAATATGTTCACAGAATACAAAAAAGAGCTGAAAACGGTGTGTTTAAAGGTTTTGAATACTTAGTTTACGAAAAACCAACCGAAATGCCATTTTCGGAAAACGGATTATCGGCAAACGGGTTTTCGGAAAACGGAAAAACGGAAAACCGAAAAGGGCGTACTACTAATAATAATAGTACTAATAATGATTTAACTAATAATAACAATACTAATAATGATGGAAGTATATTGTCGGGCAACCCGACTGTGTATTCCATTCCCTATAAAGAAATTATCGAATACTTAAACAAAAAAACAGGAAAGCATTTTAAACACAATACAGCTAAATCAAAAGATTTTATTAAAGCAAGATGGAATCAAGATTTTAGGTTGGAGGATTTTAAAAAGGTGATTGATATCAAAACAGCTGAGTGGCTAAACACGGATAGCGATAAATACCTTAGACCAGAAACACTTTTTGGCAATAAATTTGAGGGGTACCTCAATCAAAAAGCGCAACCAACTGGCATAGATCAATTGGAACGCATGAAGTACGACGAAAGTTATTGGGATTAGGGGGATATTATGAAACCACTATTCAGCGAAAAGATAAACGAAAGCTTGAAAAAATATCAACCTACTCATGTCGAAAAAGGATTGAAATGTGAGAGATGTGGAAGTGAATACGACTTATATAAGTTTGCTCCTACTAAAAAACACCCGAATGGTTACGAGTATAAAGACGGTTGCAAATGTGAAATCTATGAGGAATATAAGCGAAACAAGCAACGGAAGATAAACAACATATTCAATCAATCAAACGTTAATCCGTCTTTAAGAGATGCAACAGTCAAAAACTACAAGCCACAAAATGAAAAACAAGTACAAGCTAAGCAAACAGCAATAGAGTACGTACAAGGCTTCTCTACAAAAGAACCAAAATCATTAATATTGCAAGGTTCATATGGAACTGGTAAAAGCCACCTAGCATACGCTATCGCAAAAGCAGTTAAAGCTAAAGGGCATACAGTTGCTTTTATGCATATACCAATGTTGATGGATCGTATCAAAGCGACATACAACAAAAATGCAGTAGAGACTACAGACGAACTAGTCAAATTACTTAGTGAGATTGATTTACTTGTACTAGATGATATGGGTGTGGAAAACACAGAACACACTTTAAATAAACTTTTTAGCATTGTTGATAACAGAGTAGGTAAAAACAATATCTTTACAACAAACTTTAGTGATAAAGAACTAAATCAAAATATGAACTGGCAACGTATCAATTCGAGAATGAAACACAACGCAAGAAAAGTAAGAGTAATCGGAGACGATTTCAGGGAGCGAGACGCATGGTAACCAAAGAATTTTTAAAAACTAAACTTGAGTGTTCAGATATGTACGCTCAGAAACTCATAGACGAGGCACAGGGAGACGAAAATAAGTTATATGACCTATTTATCCAAAAACTTGCAGAGCGTCACACACGCCCCGCTATCGTCGAATATTAAGGAGTGTTAAAAATGCCGAAAGAAAAATATTACTTATACCGAGAAGATGGCACAGAAGATATTAAGGTCATCAAGTATAAAGACAACGTAAATGAAGTTTATTCGCTCACAGGAGCCCATTTCAGCGACGAAAAGAAAATCATGACTGAAAGTGACCTAAAACGATTCAAAGGCGCTCACGGGCTTCTATATGAACAAGAGCTAGGATTACAAGCAACGATATTTGATATTTAGAGGTGGCACAATGAGTAAATACAACGCTAAGAAAGTGGAGTACAAAGGAATTGTATTTGATAGCAAAGTAGAGTGCGAATATTACCAATATTTAGAAAGTAATATGAATGGCACTAACTATGATCGTATCGAAATACAACCGAAATTTGAATTACAACCTAAATTCGGGAAACAAAGACCGATTACGTATATAGCCGATTTCTCTTTGTGGAAGGAAGGGAAACTGGTTGAAGTTGTAGACGTTAAAGGTAAGGCGACCGAAGTTGCCAACATCAAAGCGAAGATATTCAGATATCGGTATAGAGATGTGAATTTAACGTGGATATGTAAAGCGCCTAAATACACAGGTCAAGAATGGATGGTATATGAGGACTTAGTGAAAGTCAGACGTAAAAGAAAAAGAGAAATGAAGTGATTTAATGCAACAACAAGCATATATAAATGCAACGATTGATATAAGAATACCTACAGAAGTTGAATATCATCATTTCGATGATGTGGATGATGAAAAAGATATGCTAGCAGAGTGTTTAGATAAAAATCCAGATGAGTTATTGAAGTATGACGACATAAAAATAAGACATGCATATATAGAGGTGGAATAAATGAGTATCGTAAAGATTAACGGTAAACCATATAAATTTACCGAACATGAAAATGAATTGATAAAAAAGAATGGTTTAACTCCAGGAATGGTTGCAAAAAGAGTACGAGGTGGCTGGGCGTTGTTAGAAGCCTTAAACGCACCTTATGGCATGCGCCTAGCTGAGTATAAAGAAATCGTGTTATCCAAAATCATGGAGCGAGAGAGCAAAGAGCGTGAAATGGCTAGGCAACGACGTAAAGAGGCTGAGCTAAGAAGAAAGAAGCCACATTTGTTTAATGTACCACAGAAAC
>OJWC01000062.1_pt1 | contig 46840 bp, 54 predicted proteins | sample 1600371 | NCBI WGS metagenome assembly OJWC01 (sample SAMN04436876, study PRJEB24849) | human gut metagenome | biome: human gut; feature: NICU; material: stool | host: Homo sapiens | place: USA: Saint Louis, MO | collected 2011-12-01 | reverse complement strand
TTCCCGGTCTGATCTGTCACCTATGTATCCGGTCATACAGCAGCGCCACCGGGCATTAAAGCGGCTCAGTCCTCAAAAAACCAGTACCCGCTGTTCACCAGCGCGGCCAGCATGGCGAGGAAGGAGGGATCGTCCAGCGCGTCGCCAAAGGTATCCGCAGTCAGCACCATATGGCTGGCAATCGCTTCCAGCGCCGGGCGATGCGGAGAGTCCAGGCGCTCGCCGTTGACGAATACCTCTTCGCCAATGCGCAGGACGCGTAATCCGTCCAGACGAACCAGCTTATCGCCCTGCTGGAGCGCATCATAAATTTCATCTGCCTGATACGGCGGCTCTGGCGGTGCGACGTCCAGTTCGTGACGCGACTGGCTGATAAACTCGCCAAACCACTGTCTGAAGTGCTCCGGTTCGTTGATCAGATCCAGCATCATCCCGCGCAGCTTATCCAGCTCCTCTGGCAGAATATCCGCCGGGTGCTCACGCGCCGGAACGTCCGGATCGCTGTAACGGTAGCTGCCCAGCTCACGCTGTAAAACATAGTCTGCAAATCCGCTGATCATCTCGCGGCCGCTTGGCGCGCGGAAACCAACCGAATAGTTCAGCGAGTTTTCCAGGGAATAACCTTCATGCGGGAAGCCTGGCGGGATATAGAGAATGTCGCCTGGCTCCAGCTCTTCATCAATGATCCCTTCAAACGGATCAACCTGGAGCAGATCCGGGTGCGGGCAGTGCTGCTTCATTGGCACTTTGTCGCCCACGCGCCAGCGACGGCGACCGGTACCCTGAATGATAAACACGTCGTACTGATCCAGATGCGGACCCACGCCGCCACCGGGAACGGAGAAGGAGATCATCAGATCGTCCATTCGCCAGTCTGGCAGGGCGCGGAAGGGACGCATCAAGGCTGCGGTAGGTTCGTGCCAGTTGTTGACCGCCTGCACCAGTAAAGACCAGTTGTTTTCGCCCAGGTGATCGTAGCTTTCAAAGGGACCGTGGCTGACCTGCCATTTCCCGTCCTGGTGGCTCACCAGACGGCTGTCCACTTCGTTTTCCATCGCCAGACCAGCGAGTTCGTCAGGGGAAATAGGGTCGATAAAATTGCTGAATCCGCGTTTAAGAATGACCGGGCGTTTTTGCCAGTAACGTTCAATAAATTCGGGCCAGTTAAGCGTTAATTGATAATCCATATTTATGTATTCCGCAGGCTCTTACTGAGACGGATTATAACGGAAGCCCCGCCCCCTGGCTGCGAGATCTGCGTATTTTTCACATTCCGGGTCAACTATCGTTCGATACGGGATGCTGGCGGCCAAAAATAACTTCCATCCGGGCACCGCCCAGCAAACTTTCACCGGTTTCAATCTTGCCCTCGTACTGATCGACAATTTCCCTGGCGACGGATAATCCGACGCCCTGGCCCGGCCGCAGCGTATCGGCGCGCTGGCCGCGATCGAACACCACTTCGCGTTTATTACGGGGAATGCCAGGACCATCATCCTCAACGATAATATGCAGTTCGTTATCCGTTACCCGCGCGGATACCTCGACAAACTCCAGACAATATTTGCAGGCGTTATCGAGCAGGTTTCCCATCACTTCCATAAAGTCATTTTTCTCACCGACAAAGCTGATTTCCGGTGAGATATCCAGACTGATGTTGACCCCTTTACGCTGGTACACCTTGTTCAGCGCAGAGGTAAGGTTATCCAGCAGCGGGGCTACCGGGTGCAGTTCACGGCTCAACAGGGCGCTTCCGGAACGCATGCTCGCGCGGTGCAGGTAATAGCCGATCTGCTGTGAAATACGGCTGATTTGTTCCAGCATCACCGGCTCGGCGTCATCCACGCTCATTTTCGAACTGCGCATGGAACGCAGGGTACTTTGCATTACGGCCAGCGGGGTTTTCAGGCTGTGCGTAAGGTCGGTGAGCGTCGTGCGATACTTGTCGTAGCGTTCACGTTCGCTTTTCAGCAGGCGGTTGAGGTTGCGCACCAGGCTGGTCAGCTCACGCGTGGTCTCCGGGTTTAGCTTCTCTCGGTGATGTTCCTCCAGCTCGCGCACCTCTTTGGCAAGGGATTCAATCGGGCGGAGGCTCCACCACGCAGCAACCCACAGGAGAGGGATCACCAGCAGCAGGTTGGCAGCCAGAACATACACAAACCAGTTCCAGACCATATACGAGCGTTTCAGTTCAACCGGTATGGTATCGATCACCACAATGGTTAACTGCGGCATGTTCAGGGTGGCGGGGTAAAGGTTGATGGCCACAGAGTGGGTCATCTCCGTGTCGTCATCTTCGGCACGGATCTCATTAAGCTTGATCTGTAGGGCACGATCGTCACGCAGCAGGCTGCTGGTGGAGTTGAGATCGGCTTCTATTTCATGAAAACCGTTGGTTTTCAGCCATTCCGGACGGATGCGCTTTTTCAGCCACGGGACATCGCGCTGGGCCCACAGCAATTTCCCTTTTTCATCGTAGATCAGCGCCAGCGTCGGGCTCTGCTGATTCAGGTTTTCCGGCATCTCGACGGTGATTCGGTTGTTCTCCCACTTCGCCAGGGTATAAAACAGGTTACTTTCGCCGCGAAGCAGGCGGAAGGTGGTTTTATCGAAGCTCACGCTATACCCGACCAGCGCCACCATCCCGTAAGAGAGCGACAGCACCAGCACGACGGCGGCGGTTGCCAGCAAAAAGCGAACCCGCAGCGAAAGGGGTAAAATGTGACGCAAAATCCCTTTCATTTAGCGTAATTCGAACAGGTAGCCCTGACCACGCACGGTGGTGATCACGTCATGCGGGTACTGTGCCTGAATTTTTTTACGCAGGCGGCCCATCAGCACGTCAATGGTGTGGCTTTCGCGCAGTTCGGCATCCGGATAGAGCTGAAGCATCAGGGAATCTTTGCTCACCACTTTACCGTTGTTACGGATCAGCGTTTCCATGATGGTGTATTCGAATGCGGTCAGCTTGATCACTTCATCATTAATAGAAAATTCACGGCGGGAGAGATCCACCTGGAACGGCGGCAGAGAGATCACCTGCGACGCCAGCCCGCTGTTGCGGCGCAGCAGCGCCTGCATACGCGCGGCGACTTCTTCAATATGGAAGGGTTTGGTCACGTAGTCATCCGCGCCAGCGCTCAGGACTTCAACCTTATCCTGCCAGCCTTCGCGGGCAGTCAGCACCAGCACCGGCAGGGAAACATCATGGCTACGCCAGCGGCGGATAAGGGACAATCCGTCTTCATCCGGCAGCCCTAAATCGACAATGGCGATGTCCGGCAGGTGTTCATTGAGATAATAATCGGCCTCTTTTGCGTCTTCAGCATCGTCCACCTGATGACCCATCTCCTGAAGTTGAACTTTCAGGTGATGACGTAGCAATGCGTTATCCTCAACAACCAGTACGCGCATCATCACTTCTCCCTTTATAAATGGTATGAATAGTTTAACGCTGATTATTCAGGTTGACACCAGCGCGATGAAATTAATGATTTTTTCATGCTTCCGAACACAGAGGGCATGACGCCAGGCGCGGGTAATATAAACGGACTTGTTATCGCAAGCTTCCGCAATCCGGATAAAACAGCCATCCGTTTATGAACTGTTGAAGGCGAGTCGCTTTTTGACAGAACGGGCATAGCAGTTTTGTAAAGATTGCCCTTTTTTTTGTAAGGATGTTCTCACTATGTCTGTCTTTGTCTACGCTTATTTTATGGTGCGAAATTAGATTTGCATAAGATGTGCCAGAAAAGCAGCATTTTTACACAACAAAACAGCAATATAGCGAGTAAAGAGGATTTTATGGAATGGAAGGTTGTTGAGACTATTGCGAGCCCGGAAAGCGGAACCATCTTTTGCAAAGTTGAAACACAGTATGGCCTGAATTATATCCTGTGGTTAAAGGGAGATTATTACGTTCGTACAGGTGAAATCATCACCACCTCAAACCAGGGGATCCTGATTAACGATCGGCGGCGTAGAGTATGGATAGCGCAGGCAATGCCCTTTACATCCATAGGCTGGATGGGGTTCAAACAGAAAAACGCATGTCCAGGAAACCGGCAGGAAATGGATCGCCCGTGCACGGCTGAAACCCCGTGCCAGTTCAAACTGTGCCCGTTCGGCTTAAAACGGTATATACCGGAAAGTTATTCCACAGCGAAAATTAACAATCAGCCTGACGGCAGGCTTTAATCACGGCAAACAGGGAATGTAATGTGAAAACATCGGCTCGATGATGAAAAGCAGCCCCCTTTCCGGATGGAAAGGGGGAAGGGCGATTACTTCAGCTCGTCAACCATAGTAATGGCGCGGCCAATGTAGTTTGCCGGGGTCATCTCTTTCAGGCGCGCTTTTTCTTCTTCTGGCAGCGCCAGACCGTCGATAAACTGTTTCATACCTTCAGCATCAACACGTTTACCGCGGGTCAGCTCTTTGAGTTTCTCGTACGGTTTTTCGATGCCGTAACGACGCATCACGGTCTGAATCGGCTCCGCCAGCACTTCCCAGTTGTGATCCAGCTCGTCCAGCAGACGGTCGCGGTTAACTTCCAGTTTGCTCACTCCTTTCAGGGTGGACTGGTAGGCGATCAGCGCGTAGCCAATACCTACGCCCAGGTTACGCAGCACCGTGGAGTCAGTCAGGTCGCGCTGCCAGCGGGATACCGGCAGCTTGCTCGCCATATGTTGTAACACGGCATTCGCCAGACCCAGGTTACCTTCGGAGTTTTCGAAGTCGATTGGGTTCACTTTGTGCGGCATGGTGGAAGAGCCGATTTCCCCGGCGATGGTCTTCTGCTTGAAGTGGTTCAGGGCGATGTAACCCCATACGTCACGATCGAAGTCGATCAGGATGGTGTTGAAGCGCGCAATGCAGTCAAACAGCTCGGCGATGTAGTCGTGCGGCTCAATCTGGGTGGTGTACGGGTTCCACTGGATCCCCAGAGAGGTCACAAACTCTTCGCTGAACTGGTGCCAGTCCACTTCCGGGTACGCGGCGATGTGGGCGTTGTAGTTACCCACCGCGCCGTTGATTTTACCGAGGATCTCAACCTGCTCCAGCTGACGATACTGGCGTTCCATGCGGTACGCCACGTTCGCCATCTCTTTACCCATGGTGGATGGGGTTGCTGGCTGGCCATGAGTACGGGACAGCAGCGGAATGTCGCGGTATTCCACGGACAGCGCTTTCACCGCATCAATGATTTTACGCCAGTAAGGGAGTACCACCTCTTTCCGCGCGGTAGAGAGCATCAGCGCGTGAGAAAGGTTGTTAATATCTTCAGACGTACAGGCGAAGTGAATAAATTCAGAGACCGCGTGCAGGGCAGGGACGCTTGCTACTTTCTCTTTCAGGAAGTATTCAACCGCTTTCACGTCGTGGTTGGTGGTGCGTTCGATGGTTTTAATGCGCGCGGCATCTTCTTCGCTGAACTCAGCAACGATTTTATCAAGGTAATCGTTTGCCTTTGCGTCAAAAGCAGGAACTTCCTTGATTGCTGTCTGGGCGGCCAGCTTTTGCAGCCAGCGTACTTCAACCTGAACACGGAACTTCAGCAGGCCATATTCGCTGAAGATCCCGCGCAGCGCGCTGACTTTATCGCCGTAGCGTCCATCGACAGGGGATACGGCGGTCAGTGAGGATAATTCCATAATTCGCAACTCCGGGAGGTTAACAATGAGCAAGAATTTGTTTTGCCTGAGTCGTCAGGCGATGACGAGAAAACATTAACTGTAGGCGGCCACCGCCGACCTGTTGCCACAGCACGGCGGCACGGATGCCTGCCAGCAGCGAGGCGCGTACCTTCGCCTGTACCTGTGGGCTTTGCAATACGGCAGGCGAACCGGTGACCTGAATACGCGGGCCGAGCGGGCTAATCACGTCAACGTAGATACCGGCCATCGCGCTGAGCAGGGTCTCAGACTGGAGGTCAAAGTGTTCGAGCTGGCGCTGTAGCCCGGCGATGCGGTCGCCCAGGGTATTCATTGCGCCTTTTGCCGCATTAAGCTTACGCTCCAGTACCATCAGGCTTAAGGTGTAGCGGGTCAGCTCCGCGTTCAATCCCTGACGGTTGCTGGCATTGAGCACGCCGAGCAGCGTTTCAAGACCGAGACGAAGATTGGTTTCACTGCCGCCAAAGACGCCCAGCGTGGAGCCTGGGTTAAGATCGATAACGCTGTTGAGTGAAACGTGCAGGGCATCAGCGTCGCAATGACCCTGATGCGCCAGCTGTTGCACCAGACGGGCTGACTGGCAAATTCCCGCCAGCGCCAGGGTGATGTCGTAATAGTTCTTCGCCACACGGTCTCCTTTATGTGTGCAAACGGTTTAAACAGCAGGCAGCGGCAGGCGCTGTTCAATGATCCCACCGCCGAGGCAAATTTCGCCGCTGTAGAAAACAGCAGACTGGCCAGGGGTAACGGCGGAAACCGGCTCGTCGAAACGCACGTCAATGCGATCGTCATCCAGTGCGGTTACGGTGCAAGGGATGTCCGTCTGGCGGTAGCGCGTTTTCACTGTGCAGCGCAGCGTGCCTTTCAGCGGCTCGCGATCGACCCAGTGCAGCTGTTGCGCGATCAGTCCAACGGACATCAGGCGCGGGTGGTCGTGACCCTGAGCCACAACCAGAATATTGTTTTCGACGTCTTTGTCGACCACGTACCACGGATCTTCGCTGCCCTCTTTGGTGCCGCCGATACCCAGACCTTTACGCTGGCCGAGAGTGTGGTACATCAGCCCCTGGTGCTGACCAATCTCATCGCCGTCAACGGTGACGATTTTGCCCGGCTGTGCAGGCAGGTAGCGCCCCAGGAACTCGCGGAATTTACGCTCGCCGATAAAACAGATACCGGTGGAGTCTTTTTTCTTCGCAGTGATCAGATCCAGATCTTCAGCAATCTTACGCACTTCCGGCTTTTCCAGCTCGCCGACCGGGAACAGACTTTGGGCAATCTGTTCGTGGCTCAGCGTATAGAGGAAGTAGCTCTGATCTTTGTTGCCGTCCAGACCGCGCAGAAGCTGGCTTTTGCCATTCACATCCGCGCGACGCACGTAGTGGCCGGTCGCAATGTAGTCTGCGCCCAGGTCTTCCGCGGCGAATTCCAGGAAGGCTTTGAATTTGATCTCTTTGTTGCACAGGATATCCGGGTTTGGCGTGCGGCCCGCTTTGTACTCTTCGAGGAAGAGTTCAAAAACGTTGTCCCAGTATTCTGCGGCAAAGTTAACGGTGTGCAGTTCGATGCCGAGCTTATCGCACACGGCCTGCGCATCGGCGAGATCCGCAGCGGCAGTGCAGTATTCCTCGCCATCGTCTTCCTCCCAGTTCTTCATGAACAGGCCCTCCACCTTATAGCCCTGTTGCTGCAACAGGTAGGCGGAAACGGAGGAATCGACACCGCCGGACATGCCGACGATTACTTTTTTCTGGCTGTTATCTGACATGGAATACTCACGACATTGAACTTCAAGGCGGCGTATTCTATCACGCCCCCCCACCATTGACACCCTCTGTAAACGGCCAGTTAAATTCTGCAATGACATCCAGCGGCAGGCGCGCCGCAGACTGCCAGCAGCGGATGCTTTCCGCAACCAGCGGCGAACGCAGGTTTGGCGCGCTCAGAATCTTGTCGGCAGTCACCCACAGGCAGCGATCGATATCGTCGTCGTGCGGTTCAGTGGCGCACGTTTCGTTAAGCTCAACGGCGAATAAGAAGCGCAGGAAAGGCGTCTGGTCAGGCGCGATCCACTGATGCATACGGATAAAATGCTGCGGTTCGGCGCGGATACCCGTCTCCTCCCACAGCTCACGCGCTGCCGCCTGGCGTAAGGTTTCATTGGCTTCAAGATGCCCGGCAGGCTGGTTCCACAGTGCTTTGCCGTTGATGGTCTCTTCCACCACCAGGAATTTCCCCTGCGCGTGGACCACGCAGGCGACCGTAACATGAGGTTTAAACATCAGTTCTCCTTAGGGGTAACATCCCGCCATTCCCCGTTTGCCAGCGAGTCCAGCGTGTAGCTGCCCATGGCGTAGCGAATGAGTCGCAGGGTAGGGAAGCCCACATGCGCGGTCATGCGCCTGACCTGTCGGTTGCGGCCTTCATAAAGGGTGATTTTAAGCCAGCTGGTGGGAATGGATTTCCGCTCACGAATCGGCGGGTTGCGCGGCCACAGCCACTCGGGCTCATTCACGCGCTCAATACCAGCCGGCAGGGTGGGACCGTCGTTCAGCGTTACGCCGTTGCGCAGTTTTGCCAGCGACGCGTCGTCCGGCTCGCCTTCAACCTGAACATAGTAAATTTTTCCGGTACGTTTGCCCGGCTGAGTAAGCCTGGCCTGGAGCACGCCGTCATTGGTGAGCACCAGCAGCCCTTCGCTGTCGCGGTCCAGACGTCCCGCCGCGTAGACTCCCTGAACGGGAATAAAGTCCTTCAGCGTGCTGCGCCCGGCCTCGTCGGTAAACTGCGGCAATACATCGTAGGGTTTATTGAACAGTATGACCCGCGTTGGCTGGGGTTCTGGCGTTCTTCTGGTGGCTTGTCGTGAGCTGAATCGCTCAACCCGGTGTTTTCTAAAAGAAGTTTTCTTCATGGTATTTTCAGGCGTTATCAATTGCCGCATTATAGCCTAATAACGAAGACCTTTCATGGCGTCGGACAATCAGGTACTATCGGAAGGCTCATTACAATTTATTAACATAAGATCAGTAACAACCAGAAGCGCTCGAAGGAGAGGTTAATGGAAAGCAAAGTAGTTGTTCCGGCGGAAGGTAAAAAGATCACCCTGCAAAACGGCAAGATTAACGTTCCTCACAACCCGATTATCCCGTTCATTGAAGGCGACGGTATCGGTGTAGACGTTACCCCGGCGATGCTGAAAGTGGTTGATGCCGCTGTTGAGAAAGCCTACAAAGGCGAGCGTAAAATTTCCTGGATGGAAATTTACACCGGTGAAAAATCGACTCAAGTTTATGGCCAGGACGTCTGGCTGCCAGCCGAAACGCTGGACCTGATCCGCGACTATCGCGTTGCTATCAAAGGCCCTCTGACCACGCCAGTTGGCGGCGGCATTCGCTCCCTGAACGTGGCGCTGCGTCAGGAACTGGATCTGTATGTGTGTCTGCGTCCGGTGCGTTACTACCAGGGCACCCCAAGCCCGGTTAAGCATCCGGAACTGACCGACATGGTTATCTTCCGTGAAAACTCAGAAGACATCTACGCCGGTATCGAATGGAAAGCGGACTCTGCTGATGCAGAAAAAGTGATTAAATTCCTGCGCGAAGAGATGGGCGTGAAGAAAATTCGCTTCCCTGAGCATTGTGGCATCGGCATCAAGCCGTGCTCCGAAGAAGGGACCAAGCGTCTGGTGCGTGCCGCCATCGAATACGCTATCACCAACGATCGTGACTCTGTGACCCTGGTTCACAAAGGCAACATCATGAAGTTCACCGAAGGCGCGTTCAAAGACTGGGGCTACCAGCTGGCGACCGAAGAGTTCGGCGGTGAACTGATCGACGGCGGCCCATGGCAGAAAATTAAGAACCCGAACACCGGTAAAGAGATCATCATTAAAGATGTGATCGCCGATGCGTTCCTGCAACAGATCCTGCTGCGTCCTGCTGAGTATGACGTGATCGCCTGTATGAACCTGAACGGTGACTACATCTCCGATGCGCTGGCCGCGCAGGTGGGTGGTATCGGTATCGCCCCGGGCGCGAACATCGGTGACGAGTGCGCCCTATTCGAAGCAACTCACGGTACTGCACCTAAGTATGCAGGCCAGGACAAAGTCAACCCAGGCTCTATTATTCTGTCCGCAGAGATGATGCTGCGTCATATGGAATGGTTCGAAGCCGCAGACCTGATCGTTAAGGGTATGGAAGGCGCGATTAACGCGAAAACCGTCACCTATGACTTTGAACGTCTGATGGAAGGCGCTAAACTGCTGAAATGCTCAGAGTTTGGCGACGCGATTATCGCGAACATGTAATCCACTCGCTGGGTTAAATGACAACGGGAGCCTGAGGGTTCCCGTTTTTTATGCACACAAGACGGAAACAACGCTATGACCCATGATATCCCGCTCAAGTATTATGACATCGTCGACGAGTATGCGACTGAAACGGCGAAACCGGTAGAAGAGGCAGAGCGTACGCCGCTGGCGCACTATTTCCAGCTGCTGCTCACTCGCCTGTACAACAATGAGGAAATCAGTGAAGAGGCGCAGCGGGAGATGGCTGCCCAGGCGGAGATAGACGAAGCGCGCATTGACGATATTGCGAACTTCCTGAATCAATGGGGCAATGAATAACGCGTCATCGCGCTGAGTCTGCCAGCAGCCTGGCGAGGTCGTGCCGGGTTAGCGATTTTGAAAAGTACCAGCCTTGTACGAGTGCATCGGGGTATCTCTGCGCGATGAACTGATATTGCGTTTCGCTTTCCACCCCTTCAAAAACCAGGGTTTTGTGCAGTTTAGCGAGCGCGTCGCTAAAGATCACCAGGATATCCTGTTTATAGTGCTCGCTGATGCCGTCCACTAACGACTTATCCACCTTGATTTCGTCATATTTGAGATTCGAGAGCCTGGCAAGATTTGAGTTTTGCACACCAAAGTCGTCTATTGAAATTTTGACGCCTGCCGATTTAAGCTCCTCACAAAACTCTTCCAGGATGGCCGAGGTGGAAACGCCATTCTCGGATAACTCAACTTTGATTAACGATAAGGGAATCGCGTTCTCTGAGCATTCATGACGTAATACCGCCAGGAATTTGCCGTCTTCAATTTCCGTCCGGCCAACGTTCAGTGAAATCATTAACTGATGTTCAGCGGCCAGCGCGGCAATTTCCGCCAGGGATTTCTTTATCATGTTCTGATAATAAACGTTATACAGGCCAATTTTTTTGATTAACGGGATAAACAGCTCAGGAGAAACCTCTTTGTGATTGTTATCCTGCCATCTTGATAACACTTCAACCCCGACAATTTTCTTATCAGCAACCCGAATAACAGGCTGAAAATGAACGCTGATGGTATTCGCTTTTACCGCCTTGACCAGCGTTCGCTCCAGGGAACGTCGGTCTTCATAAAGTCGAAGAGAAAACAGCGTCAGGGATACCCAAATAAAGTATAAAAACAGGCACAGAAGCACCATCACTACGTGGGAGAGCGAAGCCAGTCCGGCATCGTGGTGTGTGACGGTGACACATAAATCCCAGCGTGTACTGCACTCTGTCACAGCCAGCGTAAATAACAGAGACTGTAAGCGGCTAAGGTTTTCTGATGGTGGCGTAACGGTGAAAAAGGTGCGGCCGAAATCTTTAGTGGAAGAACGAAGCGAATAGTTGGCGGTAACGGGGGCAAATTTATCGTAGGCTGAACGGGAGGTGAAGATAATAAGGTGGTTATAAATTGTCGCATTGCCGACAAAGAAATCTTTCTGCGAAAACTGCGCCAGACTGAATCCGTTCTGGGTTTTATGCAGCTCAGAGGGAAGGGCGATGGGATTTGCCAGCTTGCCCCAAAACGCGGTGCAGGTGATTTTCCCCTTTTCAATAAACCCCACATCGGCGAAATAGAGACTTCGCATCTTTAATTTTCGGTAGACGTTCAGACTGGCGCTATCGCATCCCTGTGCGGAGGTATTTTTAAGCGTACTGGCGATATTTTGCGTTAACTCTTCGGAATAGCTTAAGAGCGTGTGGGAGATCTCCCTCTGCCGGTTCTTTTGCTGCTCAACGATAATGGCGTTAACCGCATACAGCGACAGGACGACCATAAAGGTTGAGATGATAGCAACGGCAATGGCCTTCTTCATTTTCCTGCTGTCCCGCCACGTCCTGAGGTGCAGGGATCTTAACACAGGTCATAAAAGCTACAAGTATGAGAGTTGAGGCCGCACGGTATCGGAAGGAAAGCCACCATGCCAGGCTCCTTTCAACTCAGAACCACTCAAACCGTGTTGAGAGCAGTAACAGTAGCGTACTGGCAGAAACAAGATTAAGGCAGATGACAAACTTGCTCGATACGTTCATGTTATCAACGCTTTTTGGTTATTCAGAAGCCAAAGAGAATAGCGTTTCACCTCCACAGAAAAAACGCCAGATTTTGGTGGGGCCGGGCAAAAAAAAGCCCACTCAAGAGTGGGCAAGAAATACTGGAAGCAATGTGAGCAATGTCGTTCTGAATACCTGAGTGATTTGCTCAACTATTCAGTAATGAGAAAGATAATCTTTCTCAGTAAAAGATGCAACCCCACGATGAGTGTGGAACGGCAATTTTTTACTGCTCATATTTTACTCAAACGAGCCGTGTGATTCTTATCACAAATTTCCTTTCTCAGATCCTGTGCTATCCTTTTCTGTGTCGTTGATTTAATGACAAAAACCATACAGAGAGGAAAGCTATGGGAATTTTATCCTGGATTATCTTTGGGCTGATTGCGGGGATCCTGGCGAAGTGGATTATGCCGGGCAAAGATGGCGGCGGTTTCATCGTCACGATCATTCTGGGGATTGTGGGTGCAGTCGTCGGTGGCTGGATCAGTACCCTGTTCGGCTTTGGCAGAGTTGATGGCTTCAACTTCGGCAGCTTTGTCGTCGCGGTGATTGGCGCGCTGGTTGTTCTGTTTATCTACAGAAAAATCAAAAGCTAAATCTGACCTGTGTTAAAAAAGGCTGCCTGACGGCGGCCTTTTTACTTTGGGCGTTACCACCAGCCTAACTGCGTACCGGCGACGGCCACGATGGCGACAATCAGCATGATGATGGTCGATTTCTCATTTAAGCCCCCGGCGCGGCGTAACCGCCAAGGAAAAACCAGCCTAAAAACACCACCGCCGTGATAAAAATCACCACCGGAAAGAGGATCCCTATTCTCATGCCATCACCTGTTTGAGTTTGTATAAGGCCGTAGAGTGTACGGTTTTAATCTAACGCGACAAAGCCTGTTTTGCTTTTTCCTTTTTTGTCCTGATACATCGCGAGGTCGGCGGTGCGCAGGGCGCTATCTTCATCCGTGCTGTGAGGATCAACAATAACGACACCAAGGCTTGCGCCGGGATAAAGAATGGTGGCATTACCCAACCCGTATTCGCCCGCAATAAGACCATTGAGGCGGGTTTTGATTGCGTTGACCTCTGTGCTGGCGTCGCCATCATCGCTGTGACTCAGGCTGGCAACCAGAAATTCATCGCCGCCGAGCCGGCCAATAATCTCATCCTGCGTTTGCTCGTGAGTCAGCCGCTTGCCGACCTGTACGAGGAAGCGGTCGCCCGCCTCATGCCCGTACTGGTCATTGATTCGCTTGAAATCATCGAGGTCAATAAAGGCCATCATGACCTTGCGGTTAAGATGGCGCGCCAGTGAGAACAGGGTGGTAAGGTTTTCAAAAATGGCGCGACGATTCGGCAGGCCGGTGAGGGCGTCGGTGTAAGAGTGGGCAATGAGCGCCGCGTTTGCTTCGCGAAGCTGAAGCACAAGCGACTCTTTCTGAATGTACTGACCAATTAACCCGGCAAAGAGCCTGATCACCTGCTCGCCACGCTCGCTGAACTGTTTCTGTGCGGTGCTGGCAGCGCAAAGCGTGCCATACAGAGAACCGTCAGCCAGGTGAACCGGCACGCTCATATAGGTTGTAATGCCCAGTGCTTTGGCCGCTTCACACTCCGGCCAGCGGTCGGGCACCTCGTTACTGAACAACGTGTCGCTGTCGATGGCGCGCTTGCACAGCGTTTCGTCCCAGGGCACGCTGAACCCTTCCGGGATCTGCATTTGCTTGCTGTTACGGGCATATAAAATGTGCTGCAAACGCGCATTGATATCGACTTTCGTCAGGTAGGTTGATTCCATATCCGTCACAATTTCCAGCATTTCCAGTAGCTGACGCACCAGACTGTCGAGAGATTGCTCAGTGGAGAGGGTTTCTGAAACACGGGCAAGAATGATATCTGACATGAGGCAGGTTGACTCCCATGCAGAAGACCTCTGTATCTGCATGTTATGCTGAAAATATAGACTCCGGTCATAGTAAAACATGAACAGGATTAATTTTATAGATTCTTCTGGAAGCGGATGAGGGAGAGGCTAAAAAAAAAGCCCCGATGTTGAGATCGGGGCAAAACATCTTGATTACGGAATGATGTTCTCTGGTCAGTGTGAGAACAGGCATCACTATAAGGGGGAATCGTGCAGGTTTAATGGAGAAATCATGGAGAAAACGGCGATGACCCGTTACTCTGACGTTTTTACACCCTGAAGGATCATGATAATGAAATATCTTCTCCTGGCGCTGGTGTTACCGCTGGCCGCCTGCTCAACAAAGACAACCCCTCCTGATGCGCCTCAACCGCCGCACGCTATTGGCATGGCAAACCCGGCGTCAGTGTACTGTCTGGAGAAAGGGGGAGAGCAAATCCCTGTTCAAAGCCCGCAGGGCGTACGTACCGAGTGCAAATTACCCGGCGGGGAAGTGATCGATGAATGGGATCTCTACCGCCGCGATCACCCGCAACCGACCAGATGACAACGGCAATAAAACTGCGATACACTTCTCTTTAGGATTATTCTTAGCCAGTTTCTGGCAGTACGTTTGCGAGAAGAAGTATGTTTCAGTTAAAACCGGGCAGCATGGCGATGATCGTGGGTGCGCGTACGGCGGCAGGCCGTCGAAATATCGGTAAATCCGTGGAGCTGTTTGGCCTCTGTCAGCCGGGCCAGCGTTTTGTGAACCCGGTTAACGGCGTCATGACGCAATTACCCGCCACGTCAGCGCGTGCGCTGTGGCTGGTCACCGGTGATGTTTATGCCTTTGATAACCAGCACGGTTTTGCGTTTGTTCGCCCGGAACATCTGATGCCGCTTACTCCCGACGAGATGCCACACAACGTGGATGCGCTGGCGATCGGTTAATCACAGTTTACGTAGCCAGTCTGCCAGTACCCGCGCGTGATTCTGCTCCGTATTTTTCGCCCCATAGAGTAGCGTCACGGTCTGCTGTTTGGCGAGAGCCGCCAGGCGTTTGCCTTCATCCTGATGCTGCGCCAGCTCTTTACGATAGGCTTCACTGAACGCGGTGAAATCTATCGTTTCACTGTGAAAAGCTTTTCGCAGTTCGCTGGACGGCGTTAGCGCTTTACACCACTCATCACAGGCGAGGTCGGTCTTTTTTATCCCTCGCGGCCAGAGTCTGTCGACCAGGATCCGGTAACCGTCTTTTGAGGTCGCCTGCTCATACACGCGTTTACATTGAATCATGGGTCCTCCTCATTTCCTTACGACGTTCAGCAACAACACTATAGCACCCGCCTTTTATCCACCCAATTTAAGGTATTGTGATAATTGCAAAAGATCGGTAGTCTGAGGTTCCTTATGTTATCTGAAAAGCCTCCGGCATAAGGAATCTCACATGGAACTCTCCCCGGTTAAAACGACGCTGCGCATTGCGCTGGTTGGTGATTACAATCCCGATGTTATTGCGCACCAGGCGATCCCGCTGGCGATTGACGACGCCGCTGCGGTTCTGGATCTCACCGCTGATTATGACTGGCTCGCCACGCCTGAGCTGACCAGCCCCGAAGACCTCGTCGGGTACGATGCCATCTGGCTGGTACCGGCAAGCCCGTATAAAAACACCGAGGCGGCGTTTATTGCGGCCCGTTACGCGCGTGAGAACAGCATCCCCTTTCTCGGCACCTGCGGCGGGTTCCAGCATGCGCTGATTGAGTATGCGCGTAATGTACTGGGCTGGCACGATGCAGGCCATGCCGAAACCGACACCGAGGGAAGGATGGTAATTGCGCCACTGACCTGCTCGCTGGTGGAAAAAACCGACGCGATCGAGCTGCGGAACAACACGCTGATTGCCAGAGCGTATGGCAAGCCGGAAATTCAGGAGGGATATCACTGCAATTACGGCGTCTCACCTGAGTTTGCCGGCCAGCTTGAGCGGGGCGACATGCGCGTAACGGGCTGGGACGAACAGGGTGAGATCCGCGCGGCAGAGCTGGTAACCCATCCTTTCTTTGTCATCACCCTGTTCCAGCATGAGCGGGCCGCGCTGCAAGGGCGACCGGTCGTGCTGGTACAGGCCATGCTGCGGGCGGCGCAGGGATAAAAAAAGCAGACCTCCGGGTCTGCCTTGAATGTCAGCGGGGTGTGATCTCCCGGTCACGCCCGGCAAGCATACCGCATAACGCCATCACCACCGCGGCCAGCGCGCAGGCGAGCAGCGGAATGCGCCAGTCTCCGGCGGTATCATGAATTTTCCCCATCAGCGGTGGGCCACAGGCCGCCAGAAGATAGCCAATCGACTGTGCCATGCCGGAGAGCGCCGCGGCCTGATGGGCCGAGCTGGCGCGCAGCCCGATAAACGTCAGGCCGAGGATCATGGTGGCGCCGGATCCAAAGCCAAACACCAGCGTCCAGACGACGGCCAGCCCCGGCGCGAACCAGAACCCGGCCGCGCTGACGGCGCACATCAGGGCGACTAGCCCGGCAATGCCACGCTGATCGTTAAGACGGTGCAGGATCAGCGGAATGGCGAGACCGGGAACCGCGGTTGCCAGCTGGAGAAGCCCGTGCATGGAGCCAGCCTGCGTTTCGCTGTAGCCGTGGCTAAGCAAAATCGCGGGTAACCAGCCGATAATGACGTAGTAAATCAGCGAGTTAATGCCCAGAAAAAGCGTCACCTGCCAGGCGAGCGCCGAGCGCCAGATAGCCCGATTGTGCAACGCGCCCGCTCCGGTCAGGGTGGCAGCCGGTCTGTGGCGCCATTGCGGTAACCACAGCAGCAGCGCCACCAGCGGGAAGAACATCAGCATCAACAGCGCCCCGTGCCAGCCACCACTCCCCAGCGACAGTGGGACGATCAGCGCCGACCCTGCGGCAGCAGCGGCCCCCATCGTCAGCGAATAAGCCCCCGTCAGTTTTGCGACCTGGCCCGGAAAATCACGTTTGATTAAGCCGGGTAGCAGGACATTGCCCAGCGCAATCCCACAGCCCACGATCGCCGTACCGATAAACAGCAGCGAGGCCGACGGCAGCGAACGTACGCCAATCCCGATGCAAATCAGCAGCAGAGCGATAAAAAGGCTGCGCTCCATGCCCAGGCGCCGGGCGACGCCTGCGGCAAGGGGAGAGATAAAGGCGAAGGCCAGCAGAGGCAGCGTCGTGAGCAGGCCGGTTTGCGCCGTGCTTAAGCCATAGTCCTGTCGGATAGTGTCGAGCAGGGGGGCGACGCCGGTAAAGGTGACGCGCAGCGTCGTAGCAATCATCAGGATGCCTGCAACCAGCAGCGCACCCTGTTTCCCGGAAGGTTGAATAGCAGTAGTCATTATTGTCTCTTACGTTCAGGCGAGCGCATACCATACCGATTTAAGTCGTGGTTGAAATCATGCTAAAATGACAGTTTATCGCTAATATCGGACAACTTTATGTACGGACTGGGGCTCGACGGCTACGATCCCGATAGCCAGCACGACGCGGCGGTGGCCTTTCGCATCCGCGTGGTGGCACAGGAACAATATATTCCGCTGCATCAGCACCGCAAAGGGCAGCTGATTATGGCGCTGGGGGGCGCGATCACCTGTGAAGTGGAGAACGCGATGCTGATGGTGCCGCCCCAGTACGCGGTGTGGATCCCGGGACAAACGCCGCACAGCAACAAGGCGACGCCCGGCGCGCAGCTCTGCCTGTTATTTATTGAACCCGGTGCGCTCGAATTGCCGACGCGTACCTGTACGCTGAAAATATCGCCCCTGGTGCGGGAGCTGGTGCTGGCGCTTGCGGACAGGTCACGGGAGGAACTGCCTCTTCCCGCTACCGGAAGGCTGGTTGACGTCCTGTTTGATGAACTGCCCCTGCAACCGCAGGAGCATCTACAGCTGCCGGTATCTCCGCATCCAAAAATTCGCCTGATGAGCGAGACCATGGCAAACGAACCTGCCGCCTGGCAGACGCTGGCGCAGTGGGCAAGCCACTTTGCCATGAGCGAGCGCAATCTGGCGCGGCTGGTGGTGAAAGAGACCGGCTTAAGCTTTCGCCGCTGGCGGCACCAGCTCCAGCTGATTGTCGCATTGCAGTTTTTGATCGGCGGAAAGTCGGTTCAGCAGGCGGCGCAGGCGCTGGGGTATGACTCCACCACCGCCTTCATCACCATGTTTAAGAAAGGACTGGGACAGACGCCCGCCCGCTATATCGCCAGCCTGACTACGACTTCCCGATAAACAGCGAAACCAGACCGGCAGCAATCAGCGGGCCAACCGGCACGCCACGAAACAGCGCCACGCCTAACACGGTGCCCACCAGCAGCCCGGCCACCAGCGAAGGCTGGCTGCTCATCAGCGTCACGCCGCGCCCGCCAAGCCACGAGACAAAAACGCCCACCGCAATCGCCACCAGCGATTTCCAGTTTACAAAGGAGTGCAGCAGCGTTGAGGCCGGTAGCGTTCCGCTGGCAATCGGGGCCATTACGCCGATGGTCAAAATAATGATCCCGATGGTAAGCCCCTGTTTTTCTATCCACGGGAAGAAGGTATTCAACGGTGTGACGCGAACGATGATCAGGACCAGAATGGAAATCGCAACGGTGGTGTTGTGGCTGACAAAACCCAGAGCAGCCAGGGCCAGAAGTATGAGCAGTGTAGGGTCGAACATGAGGAGATCCTTGCCAAAAATAGTAAGCTTGCTTACTTTACGCGCAAACGCGACGGCAGGCAGGCTTTACTGAAAAAATTGTCTATTTTTGGGCACTTGCCTGACGTCAGTCCACCAGCTGCTGGATAAGCGGACTCCCTTCGCGGATAAATACCGGGATGGTTTCCAGCGCCGCAGGCACCCGGATATGCTCCCCACCGGCGTAGCGCTCACCGTTAAGGGCGACCCAGCTATTGCCCGTCGGCAGCCAGACATCGCGCTCACGCTGACCGGCCTGCATAACCGGCGCCACCAGCAGATCTTCGCCAAACAGATACTGATCTTCACACGCCCAGCTCTGCTTATCCTGCGGATAGTGCCAGAACAGTGGACGTATGAGCGGGTCTCCGTGCAGATGAGCCTGCTGGTACAACGCGTCAACATACGGGCGCAGGGTTTCGCGCACGGTAAGCCAGTGCTGCATGATGGCGTAATTCTCTTCTCCGTAACTCCACAGCTCATTAGGCGAACCGCTGTTACACTGAAGAATGCCGTCACGGTAGCGCTCCGGGGGCTGGATCTGCGGTTCGCGATAGCCGTGCATGCGCAGAACCGGTGTAAATACCGCCCACTGGAACCAACGGATCAGCAATTCGTGGAACGCCTGGTCGTTAACGTTCCCTCCCTGGAAGCCACCGATATCGGTCGTCCACCATGGGATCCCCGCCAGCCCCATATTCAGTCCCGCGGCGAGTTGATTGCGAAAAGCATGGAACGAGGAGTGGACATCACCCGACCACGCCAGCACGCCGAAGCGCTGGCTGCCTGCCCAGGCGCAGCGTACCAGGTTAACAATGTCGGTTTCGCCGTTTGCCTGAAGCCCATCGTAAAAGCCCTGCGCAAAGTCACGCGGGTAGCGATTGCCCACTTCCAGCACCGGACCGGCGTGGTAGCGATAGTTGTCAAAATCATAGGCTCGGTATTCCGGTTCCGCTTCGTCCAGCCAGAACAGCTTAATGCCCATGTCGTAGTAATTTTTCTTCACCGTATCCCAGACGAATTTCCGCGCCTCAGGATGGGTCGCATCAAAGAAGGTGGTATTGCCCATAAAATCGAGGTTGACCTGTACGCCACGTTCACTGCTTACCAGCCAGCCTTTGGCTTTCATCAGCGGGTAGAGAGGGCTGCGCGCCTCTACCGTTGGCCACACCGACACCATCAGCGCAATACCCATTTCGCGCAACTCGTCGACCATCCCTTCAGGATCGGGCCAGTCTACGGGGTCGAAGCACCAGGTGCCCTGATTCGGCCAGTGGAAAAAGTCGATGACCATCACCGATAGCGGCAGATTACGGCGGCGATACTCCCGCGCAACCTCCAGCACCTCCTGCTGGGTGCGGTAGCGTAATTTGCACTGCCACAGCCCGCTGATAAACGCCGGGGCGGAGGGCGGAGTACCGGTGGCTTTCACATACTGGCGGGTGATATCCGCCACCGTGTCGGCGGCGGTGATCCAGTAGTCCATTTCTCCCGTCACGCGGGCGCGCCATTCCGTCTGATTTTTTGCAAAGCTGGCTTCACCAATCGCCGGGTTGTTCCACAGCAGGCCATAGCCAAGGCTGGACTGCATAAAGGGCACGCTGGCCTGGGAGTTGCGCTGCGCCAGTTCCAGCGTACAGCCTTTCAGATCCAGCCACGGCTGTTGATACTGACCCATGCCATAGATGCGTTCATCCGGACGCGATTCAAACCGGACGGTGAGCTGATATTTCCCACCCATTAGCGGCTTAAATTCGCGGCCATCCAGCTTCAGGGCGCTGACATATTTATCCTGGCTCTTCTCGCTGGCACCGATACCCACCGTTGAACGCTGGCGCCACATCTCTTCCAGCAGCAGTTCGCCGCGCTGATTGTAGAAGGCCAGCTGACCTTTAAGGTTCAGCGTCGCGGTAATATTGCCGTTGCGCAGCGTCAGGCTTTCCGCTTCGGCGACAATCTCAGCCTGGCAAGGGGCGGCGGGCAACAGTGCCTGTAAAGCGTCATCAAAAGCCGGGGAGCAGGTAGCCCTGACGCGCAGGCTGTTTTCCCCCCACGGTTCAATACGCAGGATCTGGCGTTCAAAACGCCATTCGATGCTGTTGGAATGTTGGATCAGCTCACTCATGGATAACGCGTCCTTCTAAACAGGGTGTTTGGCAAGATGGATGGATTGCATTGTGCTGTCGTCGAGCTTGTACCAGCGCAGCGTGGCAAACGCGCAGAGTGACAAGACGCCAGGCACGACGGTGAAGAGGGCGATGATGCAGTACATGGCCGTGGTGGTCTGTTCCGGGGCATTGGCAACATAGCCGCTTAAGCCCAGCGTCCAGCCAACAATCGCGCCGCTGATCGCCATTCCCAGCTTGAGTACGGCGAGGAAGGTGGAGAAGATCACGCCGTCCATGCGTTTCCCCTGTTTCCATTCGCCGTAATCGGCGACGTCCGCCATCATTACCCACATCAGCGTGGTGGTGGCCTGGTAAAGGGTGGAGACGATAAACGTCATGGGCACCAGAATAAGCACTGACTTAGGCGCAAAGAACAGGGCGATGCTGAGTACCCCCGCCAGTACGGAACAGTATCCAAACATCTGCACTTTGCTGACGTTCTGCGTCAGACGTTTGGCCAGCGCGCTGCCTGCGGCTTTCCCGAGAATATGCGCCCCGAGCATCCACATAAAATAGCTCGCGCTACCGAGATAATAAGTGACGAAATACATCATTGCGCCAAGGCGAATAACGCCAAAACCAATGTTGGTTAATACCAGGACGGCGACAACCCGCCATTGGTCGTTTCGTAATAAATCCCGCAGTTCCGCAAGATAATTATTGTGGGTGGCGGGAGCCTTAATACGTTCACGCGTATTGGCGAAGCAGATCCAGAACATGACGACCGCGATGGTCGCCATAATGGCCATCGCCCAGCGGTAGCCCAGTAATTTATCATCGCCGCCTAAAAACTCTGCCAGCGGCATCATAAAGAATGTCGACAGCGCGCCACCCAGCGTGGCCAGGAAAAAGCGATAGGACTGGAGGGAAATTCGCGCATCGTTGTCGGGCGTAATCACCGCGCCCATGGAGCAATAGGGAATATTGATTGCGGTATACATCAGCATCATCAGGGTATAGCTGACGGTGGCGAAAATCATTTTACCGTGCAGATCGAGCGACGCCGGCACGGCGTAGGTGAGCAGACAACTTGCGCCAAAGGGCAGCGCCAGCCACAGCATCCAGGGGCGGAATTTGCCCCAGCGCGTGCGCGTCCTGTCTGCGATATAGCCCATCGCCGGGTCTATTATGGCATCGGCGGTTCTCGCCAGAAGAAACATGGTGCCCACGAATGCGGCAGGTAGCCCCACCACGTCCGTATAGTAAAACGTCAGAAAAATAATGACGTTATCCAGCCCAATATGGCTCGCCATATCGCCTAACCCATAACTGATTTTTTCTTTACGGGTAATTATTTCGGTCATTGTATTCACCTTGCCATTGTAAGGTTTATTTATGAGGTGCTCCGTAAACAGGGTTAACCAGGATGAAAAGGTTAACAATTGCGAGATCTGGCATCGGGGTTACGTAAATTTCTTTTCGTGATACCGGTAACAAATAAAGTATTTAAACAGTGACTTTATATGGGGGAAGGATAGTTAACAGCGAATCGTTTCAGCGGAAAAATAGTTATTTCGCGGACGCGTCATTGTCATTTAACTGTCATTGTGCGGGGGTAAAAAAGAGGCAAACGGGCAAAGCAGAGGGCATCATGAACGATCCTATGTTTGTCGAAACGCTGATTATCTCCTCATCGTTTTTTATCATCGCGATTATTTTGATTGCTTCCGTGCTGCTGCTGGAAAACGGCTGACCGTTAGCCAGCCGCTGTATTTACTGTTTACGGAACGTCACCAGTTCAGGACGGGCGATACGCAGATAGTCCTGGGTATCCATAATCACCGATTTTTCCAGCAGGCCGGCGTTAAACGCGATCTCGTCGAAGCGCTCAAACAGCAGCGGATCGGCGACCAGCGTCAGATCCGGATGAAAGCTGAAGGGGGGAATGGCGCCAAAAACGCAGCCGGTAAGCGCATCCACTTCAGCCGGACTGGCGAGCGAGGCCTTTAGCCCACCGAAATGGCTGGCCAGCAGACTCAGATCGGCCTGTCGATCGGCGGCGAGGATTGCCAGAATATGTTTCTTAACGCCGTTGCCTTTTACCTTGCAGACCAGTGCTTTTGCACCCTGTCGGAGATCGGTCCCGCGAATTTCACTGACCGCTTCGCATTTCCCAACGGCCTCATGCGCCACCACACGAAAGCGCGCCTCCTGCTCGGTTAATAAGCTGATTAGCTGCTGATGGGTCGTCGTCCCGGTCACGTCATCAGACATAACGATTTCACCTGTGATTTGCCAATACGTAGCTTGCTACATTAGCACGGGACGGAGAGGGCTGAAAGAAAACAGCCAGCGGGCGCGCTGGCTGTTGGGTCATGCGTTGCTGGTGGACGACTGCTTCTGGAGTAATTCGCTAAAATGTAAGTGCCTGAATTTAAATAATATAAATCCTTCCCCAAAACATCCCCAAAATAATTCCCCAAAACTCCCTGTCTAAATCACAACTTTTTTCCATTCTAGACCACGGTCATCTCCATACATTACGCTCATTGCTTCGGTTTTATGCCCTAAAAGAGTTTTGACATCTATACCCTGAGCTTTGTATGTTCTTGATGAAAGCGAGCGCTGTTCATGAAACGGCGGGAGGGCAGTGCAATCCTTAGGCCAGGTAATATTTGCTTTATCTCTTGCCTCCTTAAAATATCTTGAAATTGTTTTTTCGGGAACGTGAGATCCCGCTTTACCGTAGGCGTGATGCTTAACATGGTGGATCAGATAAGGACTCACTACTCTATCGCGACACTTACTAATAACATCAGCCAGAGTCAACCCGATTGCATCGCACCTTAAATTTAAAGGAATAGCTAACTTCATTCCGGTTTTATTTTGGGTAACATGAAGGTGATTATCCCAAATGTCACTAAACTTCATCTCGACTATGTCACCTATCCTTTGCCCGGTTACTAAAGCTAAAAGCATAGAATTTTGAGCGCAAGGCGGCAAAGAGCCTGCGCTTTCAAAAATCAACTTCCATTGTTCAATGCTAAGTCTGCTTCGTTTCACTTTGGCTATTGGATTTTTTACAGCTAAGGCTGGGTTGTAGCCAGGATCAACCTCGCCAGCATGCTGCGCCTCTTTGAACACGTCGTTTAGTACGCTTCTTATCAGTTGGCCCATTCTGTGCTTTCCCTCTGCCTTATATTCATCAATAATTTTTGCAATGAGTCTTGTATCAACATCCTTCAGGCGAAGGTTTGGCACTCTATCTGCGAGAATCTGAGAACATAATCGTCTGGATTTTACAGTAGGGTTTTTTATCTCACCGTCACGCAACCTTTCCATCTGAATTTCGATGTATTTTTTAATCCACTCAGAAACACGTATACCTTGATCCTTTTTCCCTGAGCTCTTCATTGCCATATCAATCAGAGCATAAGATTGCTGAGTTTCTTGTTCTGCTGTTATACGGTTCATCTCGATTGCAGCAGCTTTTGCCGCTTCATCATCTGTTCCGAATCCAATAAATGAACCTGTTACAGGGTGGCGATATTGCCAATAAATTTTTGAAGTACGTTTATCTAACTTACAGTAAAGGTTGGGTATTTTGACATTATGTTTTCTGGGGCGAGCTGCCATTTATTGCTTTCTCCACTAACTGGCGGGCCTTGTCTGATAATGATGACGAAATATCAACACTGCCAACCATGCCAACAAAACGAGCATCTTCATCTATTACCCAGCGTCGACCTTGCTTTAAGGCTGGCGGATAAGTCTGTTTGGTCTTTGCTATTTTGTTTAATGCTGAGTTGCTTAATGGATATTTGAATCCATTAGGACCAGATGCCCACTCATGAAGTGTTACTAACTGCCCCATGCGTTTCTCTCCACTTTACCGGCTGCACCCGGCTATCTTTTATAGAAAATGCATGATGAGCACCCACCACGGAGGCCATCATTGCAGGTACGACATCTTTTCGTTTCGTTGTTATAAAGCTGGTTGGCTATCTCCTTTGAAATAAGTACTGGCATAGGAACGAGGATAACCAGCTTTTTGAGCCTGTCGATTTCACCGGCAAGCTCCAGCAGGCGGGAGCGGCAATCCTCTGCCTCTTCGCGCCACCATGCCACGTCGGATTTAAGGCGGCGCAGGCGCCGCTGTTTGAGTTTGCTCACCATGGCAGCCACCCCATTTGCTGAAGTGCGCCGATTGCCAGAAGCACGAACATTACTGCGTCGAATGGGTTAGGCATGGTTAAACACCCCTTTCACTGCACCCCAGGCAATCTCAAGCATGGATGCCCATGCCACGTAAAGGTGAATCCCTGCGGCCACACCAAAGCCAATTATCATTGCGTATTTCAGCGCTTCGGATTTACTCACGGCTTCACCTCCTGCTGCGGTGCTGCTGGCATTGGCATCCAGTGGGTAACAAATATGTGCTCAATGCAGTTCATTTGATTACCGCCACGCATGTCAAAAAACAGTCCGGAATGCTCATCGAAGTAAGATACATAACGGTATCCCATCTTGTTCTGAACAATTACTTCCTGCTCGTCTTCCGGCATCCGCTCACTGCAAGACACCCAACCATCCGGAATCACCGGAGAGTTGCCAGTCACAACGTCAGCGCGAACATAAAGCGTGTCGTCCTGGTGCTGATTGTCGCTGCACCACGTTAATTCGCTGAACTCGCCGTTCTCAGGCCATACTCCAGCAGTCTGAAGCCAAATATGCTCTGGCGCATCCTTGCATGGCGTATTGGCTGGCAACGTGTAAGTCGTCGTTACAGGTTCAGCACCCTGAAGCATGGCGGCGCACATTGCGTCATATTCAGAAATTGGCTGCAACCTGTATCCATCAGGCACAGATACCGCCGTTGGCTGAGCTGGAGGATAATTTGCCAACATCCAACTAATTACGTAGTCGGCCTTGAACCGCTCAACCGGAAAACCTTCATTCCAATCGCGGAAATGATAAATAACCTGACGCAGTTCCGGAATCTTATCTTTAGCTTCCAGCGATGCCAGCGCTAACTTCATCGCAGCAAGCGCCATGGCCACATCTTCGTTTACTGCGCCTGGCGTCGCATCGCGCTCTTCTTCAAGCTCCGCGATTGTCTGCTGGAGCCATTCTTTGGTAAGTGTGCTCATGATGCTTCTCCATGACGCTGAACGGCGATAGCTTTGTGCTCGTCGATAATCTCCACGACTTCTGCATGGACCAATCCTTCGAGATAGATAACACCTGTGTCGCTTATACCCGCCAGGCTGATCAGCTCTACAAGGCGACGCGCTTTCTTAACGCTAATTTCTGGCGCTATAACGCTGCGGGTAACTTTCTTCTTACCTTTGGCAGCAGCAGAAGCTTTATCCTTCTGAAGCACCTCACCGGCCTTTTCGCCAAACTCTTTTACTCTGTCTACGGCCACATCTACAGACACGGCTCCGGACTTAACTTCTTTCTGAACGTCGTGATTGGCTGTGCTAAGAAGCAGAAGTTTTTCGACAGTAGGGACAGACTTGTTGACCAGTTTTGCAATCTCGCTGGTGGTCTGGTTGAAGGCGTTATGAAGCTCCTGAATAACAGCTGCCTGTTCCATATCAGATAGCGGGAGCTGGTTGTTACTGGTCATGATGCGCGCCAGGCGCTGAACATCGTTACCGTTGAACGGCATGATATGGATGCGGTCTACTGGCTTACCAGCTTCTGCACAGCGCGCATAGCAGCGACGCCGACGGTGGCCTTCAACAACCCACACTCCACCTTCATCACGGGCGATAACCTCCAGCGGGGGAACGGAGCCACCATTCATCAGAAAGTTGAAGAGGTCATCATCTGCCTGGCGGGTACGCTCATCATCTTCGCGTTTGTTGAAACCTTCCCGCACATGGATTTGGTCAAGGCTGATAAACATCCCGGTATCGGTACGCTTGATGGTCCCGTCACGGGTCATTTGCTTGAATGAGTTAGCCATTAGAGAGCCACCTCGTTATTTTGGGAAATGACGACGGTAGACAACTCACGCAGCTCTCGCTGGGCTTCAAGTAAATGCATATTGGTTCTGCTCTTCGTGTGGCGTTCAACAATGCGGTCACACTCTTTGGCCCAGCTTGCGACATCTTCACGCAGGGTAGCGTTCTGGGCAGCCAGTTCCTTACGCTGAGCCATCGCTTCACAAAGCGCGACGCTGGTATAGTCCAGGCGGTTAGCCAGTTCGGTCATAATTCCGCGATAAGCTGGCGGAAGAAGAGGGGCGGCCTTACGCGCTGCGTCGATCAGCTGCTCCCGGGTCATACGTGGTTGTAACTCGGTGACGTTCTGTGTGTTCGTCATGGATAGTTTCTCCGTGTTATACGCGCTCTGCACAGCGCTGAATTTTGGTTGCACGAATCCCGGCACTTGAATGCTGCCAAATTCGTAATTATTCATTAGGTATTAAAAATATTCGCGATTATCAGAACGAACGCGTTCGAGAATAATTTTTGCTTCATCCAAGGTTGGTGCAAGCAAGGCTTTCTCTATCGCTCTGGCAAAACTAATCGCATCGCATTCGTAATTGTCTGCCCGTGATTCCCAATCAGATGCCTCTTCTTCAGCAGAAGAAATACGGTCATCGTATTCATATTCCAGCTCGTGGCGAACCTCAGCGCGAAGACTTTCACGAATAATGTCTGACGCTTCTTCAAGTGGAAGGATGACCAGTAAATTTTCGGGCTGATAAGTACCATATTTAACAGCCAAATCATTTGCAGACATGCTACCTCCAGAAAAAGCGCCCGCCGCTGAGCGGGCAAATAACATTTTTCCAATCCAACCAGAACAGGCTCATCGTCTCCTGTTGGTTGAGATGGCGTTATTACCATCACCAAGCACCCTGAGGATGCTTGAGGCTGGCAGCCACAATCGACACTGCAATGTCGACACGTTACTTCTCCACAATTGAGAGCGCGTTCTCCTGAGTTGATTTAACGACTACGGCCTCTCAAGTTGAACGCTGAACGCGCTTTCAGTTGTGTAAAAGGGGCGGTCGACATTAAGGACATTCAAAACTGCCGACCGCCAAGACTACACACAGCAATCAAAACTTTGCCTGTCTTTTCACCACATCAGGCTCGGTGGATCTGGCTATTCCCCAACAACCAGAGTTCAGTTAATCTGGATATCCCCAGCAACCACATGAGTACTTTTCAATGAAAAATTATTCAGATTATGAAGAGCGGCACATGTCTCCTTTTAAGAGACCTGAGCCACCAAAACCCAACGACGAAGACTGAGGTACCGCATGAACCGCGACGATATAATTTTTGATATTCATTATTCGCACTATCTGGAAAAGATGTTTGCCACCCTTACAGGGCGGATTGACCGAATAATTACGTTCATAATTATTTTGTCCGGGTGCGGCGTATTTGTTTCCGTGACTGGCTATTTTATTGTCGGCGCATTGATAGCTGCGTTGTCGATCTGCCAGGTTGTATTTCAGTTCTCCCGGGCGTCAGGTGTTGCGGCAGAGCATGCAAGAAAATACCTGGCATTGATCACAGATGAGCCTGCACTATCGAATGAGGAATTGTTGTCCCGCTTTAAACTTTTGCAGGATTCCGATTCGGAGCCATGGGGATCGCTTAAACCAGCCGCGCATAAACGCGCTTCAATAGTGCTTGGTCGCATTGACAATTCCCGTGCTCTCACTAGCAAAGAGGCTTTTCTCGCGAGGCTTGGGGGAGATCTTCCAGTATAGGATTTCAAGATGATTGAAAGAGCTGGTGGACATAAGCCAACACAACCACGGCCACCTGTCCAACCAAGTCCCCGCCCGCAGGGTTAGGGATATCCAGATTGTTAAAGAGCAAAGCGTCCTATGGGCGCTTTTTTATTTTCTGAATGCATCCTCGTCTCTTCCGAGGTGTCACACCTGATCGCCACGCTGGTGAAACGTCTCTGGCCGTCGTGCTTGCCTGGCTTGCACATTCCGGCTACCCGCTGGATCTGGATATGTCTTGCAAGGAATCCCCGGACCGCTGCGGCACATGTGCCATATGCCGTACTGCAACTGCTGCCTGTCTTTTCACCACATCAGGCTCAGTGGTATTCTTGGAGTTCTCACACAACCAAGAAGGATATTACAAATGGACGAAGTTAAGTTCTCTTGCCCAGAATGCAGTAGCGAACTCTTCGATAGCACCGCGATACCTGAAGGTTCTGACAGTTTTGCGGGAGCTGTCTGTGGAAATTGTGGTCACGTTGTAACTGAAGACGAGAGCTCTCAGTTCGATGATCAGCTTGCCAATGATTACTTCGACAATCTCACCAGGAACCTTTTCGATTAATGGCAAGTAACGCTTGCTGACCGCCTCAACAACCTGCGTTTGAGCTTTCAAGGCGCTGCAATCTACATGCAGCGTCAATTCGACATAGCCACAGCTCTTACACTTATTGCTAATAGGCGCAAAGGTCTCGCCGGCTGGCAACTTAATCGTCTTTCTGTTTGCGCTTGTGCTCATACTTGCTACCCACAATGTTCGCTGCTGATGATTGAAATATACAAAACGTATTCATTATGGTCAATACAATTTGTATACAAAAAATCGGCGTTAACATTATGTATTTGTTTCTTAACGGAAGGATTGATGAAAAGAATTGCGCTTAAGGCTTAAGATATGTAGTGCAGTAAGATTTTAGAGCCCAGCCTGGAAGCTGGGTATAAAAAAATTTTTAGAGAAGCCGTAACTTGGTTTCAACTGCTACGCCGATGATTCGACAGTTGCCGTTGATTGGCATAAGTGGCCATTGAGGATTAAGCCCTTTTAAATATTTTTGACCACCATCAATGATTAACTTTTTGAATGTAGCTTCATTTGTATCTGAAAGTTTTGCAATCACCAAGCTGCCGTTTATAGGGTCTCTTCCTGTGTCAAATAAGACAAAAGTGCCCTCAGGTATACTCAGTCCAACTGGCGCTGTCATAGAATCTCCTTCAACTTCTAGCCAGAATGCCTCTCCCTGAATATGTGCATCGGACTCAAGCCATAGATCGATATCTTTCAAGGTATAAGCTTCAACAGCTTCTCCCCACGCCCCAGCTTTAACGCTACTCAAAACCGGATACTTTTTACCAGCCTTATATGGCCCAACGTACTCAACATCCCCTTTGAGGGTCTCATCAACTATTAGACCTCCCGCGCCAACGGAGAAATGTTTTTTTCCTAAAAACTCTAGGATTTGTGCGATCTCCCCCAGGCTAGGTTCACGGCGTGCATTCAGCCAATGGCTTACTGCACCTTTAGTTATACCAAGATGTTCTGCCAGCTGCTCTTGAGTAATTCCCTGAGATTTCATCAGGGATTTAGCGAGGTCGTACCATTTCATAGTCATACCAAAATAATACAACTTGTATACCTTAAATCGAGTCACAAAACGTATATTCATCTTGTAGATTTAAGATACAAAATGTATATTCATCCTGTTAACGGGAGAGTCAAATGAATAATCTACGAGCTATCAGAACAAATCTGGGCATTACACAAGGGCACCTAGCACGCGCACTTGGTGTAACAAAAGGGGCTGTTTGTCATTACGAAAACAGCAAAAGGAAAATGAACATCGATCAGTGCCGTGCAATCGTTTCTGCCCTTAATGATTTCGGCGCGGAAGTGAGTATCGATGATGTTTTCCCACCGCTGAAGTCTAGTGAAACTGCGGTGTAAACATAACTACCAAAGGAAAATCAATATGGTAGAGCCAAGTCTGAAAGAAGTAGTTAAAGCGATGTGCAAAGCGTATCCAGGAGGTCGTGAGGCTATGGCCGGTGCTCTTGGTATGTCAGTAACACAGTTCAACAACAACCTGTACGAGAAGAACGGCTGCCGCTTCTTCGAAGTGAACGAGCTGGAGGCCATGGAAGATATCTCGAATACGTCCCTCCTGGCGGATTACTTTGCCCGTCGCCGTGGCGCGCTGCTGGTGGACGTTCCTCAACTTGAAGACCTTGATCGTGTCGACCTGTTTGATCGTGCCATGAGAACGTCAGCAGCGCGTGGACGTGTTGATACCGTGATCCAGAGAGCTCTCGAAGATGGAGTAATCGAACGTCATGAAGCTGAAGAAATCAATGAATATCACCGCCGTCATCTGGCAGCGCGTGAAGAAGAGATCCGCGCGATTGTCGCGCTGTTTAGCCGTAAGAAAAGCCAAAAGAAGTGACGCCCGCGAGTGTGCAGCTCCGGGCGTCGTGGCGTGTCGTATTCAGTGGAGAAACTAACGCATGAACAGTTTAAACCGATTGAGACCAGCGAAGCAATTCAGATGCCTTCCACTGGTGGGAAAAGATTCCCCGTTCGGCTATGTGGAGAGATTAAACAACCAGGCGGATCAGAACAACTACCAGCCTGAGAACGCGATGGTAGAGGCATTTGCACTGATGAACGAGAAGGGGCGTGAGGAATGGCTGAAGTTGACCGGCGATTCAGAGACCACAGAGGCATCACCGTCCACGTCATCAGGTGGGAGCCCGAGACTCGACGCGTTATATACCTTCGCGAAGGGTACGATCATGAGTGCTTCAGCCCTCTTGAGCAATTCCAGCGTAAATTTACAGAGTTAAAGGACGACCATGAGCACTAAATTAACAGGTTACGTTTGGGACGCTTGCGCTTCTTCAGGCATGAAGCTGTCCAGCGTTGCCATCATGGCGCGTCTGGCAGACTTCAGCAGTGATGAAGGGGTTAGCTGGCCTTCTATTGCTACCATCGCGCGCCAGATTGGTGCTGGTGAGAGCACGGTACGCACAGCTATTTCTCAGTTGGAAAAAGACGGTTGGTTAACCCGCCAGCAGCGTCGTAAAGGCAACCGCAATGCTTCGAATGTTTACCAGCTCAATGTTTCGAAATTACAGGCAGCTGCCTTTTCTCACCTGTCAGAATCTGACGCGTCAAAATCTGATGCATCAAAATCCGACCCGTCAAAATTCGATGCGTCGAAAAACAGCAATGACGGCAGTTTTCACCCGTCAGAATCTGGTGGGGATCCGTCAGTAAAATCAACTACTGATCCATCAGATATAAAACCTTCTTGTCAGGTTGCCCCGCAACCCGACGATGAGAGTACTGGCAAGAAGACTGACCCTGAAGTTTTGCTGACTGACAATTCCAGACTGGTACTGAAACATCTCAACCAGGTGAGCTGTTCTCGTTTCCAGAATTGCTCTGCGTCGCTGGATAACATCCGCGCAAGACTTCGCGAGGGCTTCACTTCTGAAGAACTCATGCTGGTGGTCGATTACAAGCACGAGCACTGGAAAGGACTGAAGGATTACCAGTACATGCGTCCAAAAACTTTGTTCTCCCCCGGAAACTTCCCAGGCTACCTACAGATTGCAACTCGCTGGGATGCGAAGGGCAGACCACAACGCGAAGATTGGGATGCAGCACGTAAGAAAAACTCCCTTACCTTCGGCGGGCCAGATAAAGCAATCCCAGCAGGTTTCAGAGGAGCTAAGCCATGAGCCTCTTGAAAGACATTCAGATTTTCATCGCCACTAACCCTGGCTTAACGAACAAAGAGATTGCGGCATCAATGCCACAGTACGACGTTCATGCTGTTCAGCGCGGTGTATGCCATCTGGTCAAACTGAATCGCGCAACCCGCCAGCATAACGGCAAGTGCTACCAGTATTTTGCCAAAGCACCGGGCGGGGAGGTTGGCGAGGGGCGTTCTGCACTGAAAATCAACCGGGCTGATAAACCAGCTGTACCAGAGCAGGAAGAAGGTCTGAATCCGGCTGTGACCACAATGATGGATAAGGCTCAAGGCCTGTTTGAAAAAGGTCTCTACCACCGTGCGGCCACCGTTCTGATGGATGCCTTCAATCTTACTAAGAACGAAGAGCAGCGGATGAAGATACTGATTGAGCGTCAGCGTTGCCTGAGCATGGCGCCGAAAGTTAAAGCACCCTCTGATGCATGGTGTCTGGCTGGCCGAGCGAGGAATGTCTGATGAAATATTCACTGATTTATGCCGACCCTGTGCGGGAATACGGGAACACCATCAGCAATGGCGCTGCAAATAACCATTACGGCACGATGAAGCTTATCGACATGAAGCGCTTGCCGGTTTGGGACCTGGCTGCCGATGATGCAGTTCTGGCTATGTGGTTTACCGGAACCCACACCCGCGAAGCTATCGAACTGGCTGAAGCGTGGGGCTTTAAGGTCCGCACGATGAAGGGCTTTACCTGGGTAAAGTTCAACCCACTGGCAGAGCAGCATATCAACAAAGCACTTCAGGCAGGCCGTGTGGAAGATTTTTACGACTTCCTCGACCTGCTGAACGCACAGACACGCATGAACGGCGGAAACTACACCCGAGCCAATACCGAAGACCTGTTGATCGCCACCAGGGGAAATGGACTTGAACGCAAGTGCGCCAGCATCAAGCAGGTTATCTACAGTCCACTCGGTAAGCACAGCCAGAAGCCAGCAGAGGCGCGTTTCCGTCTGGAAAAACTTTATGGTGACGTCCCGCGCATCGAACTATTCAGCCGTTGCGGTGCGCCTGGCTGGGACCACTGGGGAAATCAATCTGAATCACCAGCCGTTGAGCTTATACCGGCAGTTGCCGTTCCCATGAAAAAACAACAGGAGCGCGCCGCATGAAAAAGCTATCTACCGAGCATGAGAACGCTGTGCGTGATGTAGCCCGTCAATGCAACGATGCCATCAAAAAAGCCCTAAAGCAGAAGCCAAAGCCAAGCTGGAATGTCGTAGTGCCTCCGATCCTGAAGGAGTACCACGAGAAGGTTAAACCTATGGGAGTTAGCCTGGTGATGTTCAACAGCGTAATCGGACGCCTAAACGGGCGTTATGGAGTCGAGTCATGATCGAATTAACGCCGCGTCAGAATGAAGTGTTCGAAGCTATCAAGGTTCATATCGAAAAGGCTGGCTTCCCACCTACGATGCTGGAGCTTGCCGGATTAATTGGCTGCGCATCACCGAACGCTGCTGTAGCGCACGTGAAGTCACTTAAGAAAAAGGGTTACATCACTGTTGCTCCTGGCGCAGCCAGGGGCATTACCGTCGTCAAAACGGAATGGGATGCAGATCCAGTGACGATCATCAAAGACCTGCTATCCGGTGGAGAAAAGGCCAGAGATAACGCTGTGGATTGGCTGAAAAAACAGGGAGTGACGTTATGAAACTGGTGCTCCCGTTCCCACCGAGCGTAAACACATACTGGCGAGCCCCGAACAAGGGGCCGTTAAAAGGCCGCCATCTTATCAGCGAGAAGGGCAGGGCATACCAGAGCGCGGCATGTGCAGCGATCATTGAGCAACTGCGTTGCCTTCCAAAACCATCATCATCACCAGCTGCGGTGGAGATCCTTCTCTTTCCGCCAGATGCCCGCCGCCGCGACATCGACAACTACAACAAGGCGTTGTTTGACGCGCTCACGCACGCAGGCATTTGGGAGGATGACAGCCAGGTGCAGAGAATGCTGGTGGAGTGGGGACCTAAAGTGCATGGCGGAAGGGTAGAAATATCGATAACCAGGCATCAACCAACAATGGGGGGAATTGGGTGAGAGCCATACTGACGCCTGAAATTGCGCCAATGTCCGGGGTGGTTCTGTTCCGCCCTGGTACAGAACTGCTCTGGTTATTCCGTCAGGGAAGGGTAGTTATTGAGCCACCATCCGAAGCCATACAGCATCTGCCATCGGGATTAATCCCTGAAGCCCACCAGCCCCTGACTGACGATGCCAACATGCAGGCTATTTTCGTTAACGAAAGGGTCATTCAGCGAGCTGGTGGATTGAGTAGCCTTGATGCCTGGCTGGAGAGAAAATTTGAATGTCAGTGGCCTCACACTGACTGGCATGCCAGTGACTTTACGGTAATGCGCCACGCTCCAGGGAGCATTCGTCTTTGCTGGTCATGTGATAACCATTTACGTGAGCAAACCACTGAAAGACTGGCAGGAATTGCCATGCAGAACCTGGTAAAATGGCTGCTGGAAAGGGTAAATATTGATTTAGGTTTCAGCACTGACCACACTCTTTCGCTTCCTGAGTTCTGCTGGTGGATGGTACGTAATGATCTGGCTGACCTTGTTCCTGAATCGGTGGCGAGTAAAGCACTCAGAATCAAGCCAGAACAACACAGTTCGGTGATGAGGGAAAGCGACATTGTCCCGTCATTACCGGCTACGCAAATCTTTCAGGAGAAGGCAAAAAAGATAGTGGTGGTGAAGGTTGATCCTGAAACTCCGGAATCTTTCATGCTGAGGCCAAAGCGCCGACGCTGGGAAAACGAGAAATACACCCGCTGGGTGAAGTCGCAGCAGTGCTGTTGCTGTAATAACCCGGCAGACGACCCCCACCACCTGATAGGCCACGGGCAGGGTGGAATGGGTACTAAGGCGCATGACCTGTTTGTGATACCGCTGTGCAGAGCGCATCACGACGAGTTACACGCTGATCCCGTGGCATTTGAAGCGAAATACGGCGACCAGTTAACGCTGCTGTTTCGATTTTTAGATCGTGCGCTGGCAATCGGCGTATTAGCATGAACAGTGGAGAAAAAATGCGCGATATGTATGAAATTATGGACCTCTGGGGAGCTTGGGCCGTTGCTGATAGTAGTGGAGTCGACTGGCAACCTATCGCAGCTGGTTTTAAGGGGTTGCTGCCGCACGGTAAGAAGTCACGTCTGCAATGTGACGACGATGAAGGGATTATGATTGATGGTTGTGTTGCTAGATTGAAGAAATACAAACCTGAAGAATACGAACTGATAATCGCTCACTTTGTGTTAGGGATCTCGCTGAGGACGATTGCGAAAAAAAGAAAATGTTGTGATGGAACTGTTCGTAAAGAACTTCAGACAGCTTTGGGGTTTGTTGAAGGATGTCTAGCAATTATTACTGACAGTGTGACATAAAAAATAGAATGTGTTCGTTGTCAATTTTTCAAAAAAGGATGGGAACTGTTTATATCCAACATAGATAAGACCTCCATAGAACATGGCAGATGCGAGATATTTAACAGTTTTCATCCTTTTTATAGCTTTGTCGATAAGACCTATAATACTACTTTTTATACTGTCTGCATTATCCTTAATTTCTTTGTTTTCTTCAAATTTCAGATACTTATCGAAAGCAGATTCCACTCGCGAACGCAAGTTATCGAAGGTTTCATTAAATATCTCAATGGATATATAATTTACTTTTTTTATCATCCAAAGACCAGTTACTATTAAAATAGCCTCAGTGGTTTCATTAGCTTTAACCAAACCGCCTGCTGCTATAAGCGCACCAGGAATAGTCAGTGCTTTAGTCTGATTAGATGATATATACTAAAATTGCTGTATTTCCCATAGTGCTTGCCTAACTTGACCTGTTTCCCGCAATCCCGGCTGTCCGCGTAGTTGACCTGTTTCCCACAGTCCCGGATGTCTGTAAAGTTGACCTGTTTTCCACAGTCCTGGCCGTCCGCGGAGTTGACCTGTTTCCCACAGTCCTGGCCGTCCGCGGAGTTGACCTGTTTCCCACAGTCCCGGACGTCTGCAAAGTTGACCTGTTTCCCCCAGTCCCGGACGTCTGCAAAGTTGACCTGTTTCCCACAGTCCGGGCCGTCTGCAAAGTTGACCTGTTTCCCACAGTCCGGGCCGTCCGCGGAGTTGACTTGTTTCCCACACTCCCGGTCATCCGTGAAGTTGACCTGTTTCCCATAGTCCGGGCCGTCCGTGAAGTTGACCTGTTTCCCATAGTCCGGGCCGTCCGCGAAGTTGACCTGTTTCCCATAGTCCTGAGCGTCCATAAAGTTGACCTGTTTCCCACAGAGGATGGAAAACTCTTCTTGTGCTGAGCGTAAGAGCTATCTGCCGGAACGGTTCCTCTTCGCTTCCTCGCCAGTTCGCTCGCTACGCTCGGTTACATGGCTGCGGCGAGCGCTGATACCTTTCTCTATACCCTTTTGTACGACTTGTTGTGTGATGGTCATAAGTGCGTCTGCGTGTTGCGGCACTGTGATTGAGTGGCACGCCCGTCGAACTTCTCCCCCCTCCTGTTGAGAGCGAAATCAAAACAATATGATTTTTTGCTTGCAACATGACTCTTTTTGTTCAAAATGACAAAAAACGTCATGAGGTGATAAATGAACAATATTGAGCAGTTACGGAAAGTTGCTACACGTGCAGGTAAGCTTCTGACATCTTTGAGCGAGAGTATCCGCCAGCAAAAAGAGGAATTGAAGCTTACCGAGTTCTATCAGGAATACAGCAAAGCCGCTCTGTATAAGCTGCCTAAGCTCAGTAAAGGCAGTGTTGAGTATGCTGTGGCCGAAATGGAAGCCGGTGGCTACATTTTCAAAAAGAAACCTTCTGGTAATACGATGAAATACGCGATGACGATTCAGAATGTCATCGATCTGTATAACCACCGTAAAGTACCCAAGTACAGGGATCGCTTTGATAAAGCCTTTACGATTTTTGTATGTAATCTTAAAGGTGGTGGTTCCAAGACAGTTTCTACCGCTTCATTATCACATGCTTTTCGAGCTCATCCTCAGCTTCTGTTCGAAGACCTACGTATTCTGGCCATCGATTTCGATCCGCAGGCATCTCTGACAATGTTCCTGAGCCATGAAAATTCAGTGGGCCTGGTTGAAAATACGGCTGCTCAGGCCATGCTCCAGAACGTGTCTCGTGAAGAATTACTTTCCGATTTTATAGTACCGTCTATTATCCCTGGTGTTGATGTAATCCCCGCTTCCATTGACGATGCATTCCTTGCTGAAGGCTGGAAGGGATTGTGTGAAGAACATCTTCCAGGGAAAAATATTCATGCTGTGCTTAAAGATAACATTATCGATAAGCTCCAGCATGACTACGACTTTATTTTCCTTGATAGTGGTCCTCACCTTGATGCGTTCCTGAAAAACTGTATTGGGGCGGCAGACCTGATGTTGACCCCTCTTCCACCGGCTACGGTTGATTTTCATTCTTCCCTGAAGTTTGTGGCCAGCCTCCCTGCCCTCATAGATTCCATTGAAATGGATGGGCACACCTGCAATCTCATCGGTAATGTCGGCTTCATGTCCAAGATCCTGAACAAGTCTGATCACAAAATTTGCCATAGTCAGGCCAAAGAGGTTTTCGGTGCCGATATGCTAGACATGGTTCTGCCGAGACTGGATGGTTTCGAACGCTGTGGGGAGACTTTTGACACAGTTATTTCAGCAAATCCAGCAACCTATGATGGAAGTACAGAGGCACTAAAAAGCGCAAAATCAGCAGCGGAAGACTTTGCGAAGGCAGTCTTTGATCGCATCGAGTTCATTCGTACTAACGGAGGTATGTGATGTCGAATGAGAAAAGAAAAACCATCGGCAGACAGTTAAATACCCAGGCGTCAATTGCGGAAATGACGGACACCGGTAGAAGCCAGGTATTTACCTTAAAAACCGGCAGGAAGGTAACGTTCCGGTTTGTTCGGGTGCCTGCATCTGAAGTTGAAAGTAAGACCTTCGTAAACCAGGAAAACAACGGAAGAGATCAACTGGCACTGACCAGGGAGTCCCTGAAATCCATTATCCAGACGATTAAGTTTCAGCAGTTCTTTCCCTGTATTGGTATTAAGCAAAGTGAAAGGATTGAGATACTGGATGGTTCAAGACGGCGAGCCTCAGCAATTTTTGTCCGTTCAGGCCTTGATGTAATGGTTACCGAAGAGCATTTATCAGCTGATGAAGCTCGCCAACTGGCTAAAGATATCCAGACAGCTAAAGAACATAATCTTCGGGAGATTGGCCTGAGATTGATCGCTCTTAAAGAGTCCGGATTTAATCAAAAGGAAATTGCTGAACTGGAGGGGTTATCTCAAGCTAAAGTTACCAGGGCGCTGCAGGCGGCGGCCGTACCGCAAGACTTGATTTCTCTGTTCCCGGTTCAGTCGGAGCTATCGTTTAGTGACTATAAACTTCTTTTAGAAGTTAATGAAAAACTCAGTGAAAAGGGATTAACGCCTGAAGAACTCATTCAGTCTGTATCAGCTCAGCTCGATGCAATTTTGAGTGAAGGCGAGCGACCAGAAGACGAACAGAAAGCCAGTATACTGAAGCTGATTTCTCAGGCATCTCAGGCATTGATAGATCCATCTCCCAAGGAAAAGTCAGTGGTTTCCCCACTCTGGTCTTTTGAAGAAAAGGACAAGTTCGCGCGTAAGCGTGTGAAAGGGCGTACGCTGACTTATGAGTTTAGCCGTATGTCAAAAGTGATTCAGGATGAACTGGACAAGGCTATCAACGAGGTCCTTGACAGAAATTTGAGTCAATAATTTCGCCATGGCGATTTCACATCTAACTTATTGTAATTAGGCAGTTTAGGCTGAGAATTTCAAGGTGAAATCGCCAAAGTTTTACGCCAGTTTCGCTGCAGGAATATCTGACCATCGTGTCGTATAAGCAGGAGAAAGCATCTCCCGTTTCATTTGCCATTCCGGGGCAATACCCCGCCCCGCAAACCATACTTTACCCAGCCCTGAGTTGTTGATCCCGTCCAGAACCCTCATCAGCTCAGCACTGTGAGGGCGTGGCGGGCGTTCGTCGAACAGCTGCAGCTGCGAAACGCCGGAGCCGGTGAAGTCATTCAGCATAACTCCGGCTTTGGCATACCGGTGTCCATCCCTCCAGATACGCTCCAGAGCCGTTGTGGCGGCTGCAATGATGTCCCTGGTGTCCTGAGTGGGTGTAAGAAGTTTTTCCGTAGCCACGTTGCCGTAGTAAGGTTCTTTAACGGCGAACGGAGACGTTTTGATGAAAACGGAAATATGCCGGCAATACTGGTGCTCTTTACGCAGCTTTTCAGAGGCCCGCTCTGCGTGCTGACAGATAGCCTGACGGAGTGACTCGTACTCCGTGATCTTCACGCCAAAACTGCGGCTGCAGACAATTTGCTGTTTCGTCGGAGGGGCTTCCTCAAGCGAAAGGCAGCTTTCCCCGTTCAGTTCACGTACCGTTCGCTCAAGGACCACAGAAAAATTTTTGCGGATGAAGGCCGGGTTCGTCAGGGCGAGATCGAGCGCGGTCTTAATGCCCAGCACATTCAGCTTGCGTGCAATACGGTTACCCACCCCCCAGATTTCTTTAACCGGCTGCAGTGAAAGCAGTTTCCGCGTTCTCTGCGGATTTCCCCTGGTCAGAGCAAGTACGCCACGAAGCTGTTTCCACTCTTTTGAGGCCCACTGGGCTGATTTTGCAAGGGTCTTCGTTGGTCCGGCGCCCACGCCAATGGTCAGGTGGGTACAGTCATACACGTGCTGACGCAGCTGCCGGCCGAAGTCCTCAAGCTCCATACAGTGCTCCACGCCGGTCAAATCGAGGAACATCTCATCAATTGAATACTGTTCCACTCTGTGGGCCAGTTCCTCCAGGCAGTTCATCACGCGCGCGGACATCGAGGCGTAAAGTTCATAATTACTTGAAAACGAATATATTTTTTCCGGGTACCTTTCGTTTTTTATCTGAAACCACGGAGTTCCCATTTTGATCCAGGGCTTCGCCTCGGCACTGCGAGCGATTACGTTCCCGTCGTTGTTGCTCAGGACGACTATCGGCTTTCCTTTCAAATCCGGTCGGAAAACACGTTCACAGCTGGCATAGAAGCTGTTCACATCGGCCAGGGCAAACATCAGTACATCTCCCTCGGGCGGTGGATGATATGCGTGACGACGCCAAAGATATCCAGCTCGTCGGGGTCAGGATAAATCGGCGACCAGGAGGCATTCATGGGCTGCAGCGTCAGTCGAGGCGTCAGCAGAAGCCGTTTAACCGTAAACTCCCCCTGTACGCTGGCGACAACGATATCGCCGTGCCGCGGCTTTTCAGCACTGTCCACAACCAGCAGATCGCCATTGTACAGACTACCGTCCGCCATGCTGTCTCCGCTGGCACGCAGGTAGTACGTCGCGCTCGGATGCCGTATGCAGTAATCATGGAGATCCAGATCGGACTCGACATAGTCAGCGGCAGGGCTGGGAAAACCGCAGCTGGCCAGATCGGCAAACAATGGATGGGCCTGTGGCGGGTGTTCTTTCCCGGTGCTGAAAAGCTGTAGCTTCATCTTTCCTCCTGACACTCTAATTTTACTGGTTATGTATACAGTATATTTAACAGCGTGACGATAATCCAGATCGCCTGCCGGGTAATGGTGCCAACTTACTGATTTAGTGTACGATGGTGGTTTTGAGGTGCTCCCGTGGCTTCCATCTCCATCAGTTGTCCCTCCTGCTCAGCTACTGAAGGCGTGGTGCGTAACGGTAAAAGTACTGCCGGACATCAGCGCTATCTCTGCTCTCACTGCCGTAAAACATGGCAGCTACAGTTCACTGGTAATGGGGCTTTGTTGAATAAACCAGATTTCGGGTAAGTCTCCCCCGTAGCGGGTTGTGTTTTCAGGCAATACGCACGCTTTCAGGCATACCTGCTTTCGTCATTTTGTTCAGCGCTCGTACCAGGGCCATAGCCTCCGCAACCTGACCATCGTAGTCACGCAGCGTCAGTGAACCCCCGAACAGCTGTTTTACCCGGTACATCGCCGTTTCCGCTATCGAGCGACGGTTGTAATCTGTTGTCCATTTCCACCGCGCATTACTCCCGGTCATTCGCTGATTAGCCACTGCACGGTTACGGTCTGCATATTCACCGGGCCAGTAACCCGCACCTTCTCGGGGAGGGATAAGCGCGCTGATTTTCTTACGCCGCAGTTCATCGTGACAGAGCCGGGTATCGTAAGCGCCATCGGCGGCGGCTGACCTGATTTTCCGGTGGGTTTGCCGGATTAACCCGGGGAAGGCCTCTGAGTCCGTAACGTTGTTCAGCGACAGGTCTGCACAGATGATTTCATGTGTTTTACTGTCAACGGCGAGATGCAGCTTACGCCAGATACGGCGGCGTTCCTGGCCATGCTTTTTGACTTTCCACTCGCCTTCACCGAAGACCTTCAGCCCGGTGGAATCAATCACCAGATGTGCGATTTCACCCCGGGTGGGCGTTTTGAAACTGACATTAACCGACTTTGCGCGCTTGCTGACACTGGTGTAATCCGGGCAGCGCAACGGAACATTCATCAGTGTAAAAATGGAATCAATAAAACCCTGTGCAGCCCGCAGGGTCAACCTGAACACGCGTTTAATGACCAGAACGGTGGTGATGGCGAGATCAGAATAGCGCTGAGGTCTTCCCCGTGATGAAGGCGTTGCCGACTCATACCAGGCCTGAATAGCTTCATCATCCAGCCAGAAAGTTATGGAGCCACGGTTGATGAGGGCTTTATTGTAGGTGGGCCAGTTGGTGATTTTGAACTTTTGCTTTGCCACGGAACGGTCTGCGTTGTCGGGAAGATGCGTGATCTGATCCTTCAACTCAGCAAAAGTTCGATTTATTCAACAAAGCCATCGAAGCACAAATTCTTTGGCTAAATCCCGAGCAGTAAACTTCTTGTCGGGGTTCGCCTTGAGCGTTTCGATAATCATTTCTACTCGGGTTGCCATTATTCGACCTCGGCTAATTCTTGAGCCTGTCCTAACTCGATTTCGCCGGAAAGCGACTTAGTATTCATTAAAATTTAGTTCCGTTAACTTAATCGCTTTCCAGTTGTGGCGAGCTTTAGATTTGTCCCAACTCATGATACGGAGTGCTCTGACTTTTGTTTCATTTTTTAAATTACCTATAACAAAGGGAGGAACAAAAGTATCCTCGACAAATCCGAAGCCTTTGGGTGCTATTCGAAGCGTACCCTCTACATACGAAACATCAGCCATATCTACTTGCTTGGACGATGAGGAAGCTACTACTTCTTTGTTTCCATCAACACTCGCTACGGATAGCTCGACATAGTCACCAGCCTGAGGTTTCTGCTTACCTTTATGAACCCCCATGCGAACTGATAGTGATGTCGACTTATTTACGAATACTTGAAAGCCTTTACCGGATTTATGGATATTCTCTACGATAGCAACAACCTTCTCCATCGGCCCATGCAAGTAATTTAAAGCGTCGTGAGAAATAGAGTTTAAAAAAGGACTCAGTTGCTTCTCATCGACACCAGAATCATACCAAGCCTGCATAGATAGCTGTTCTAGCTCTTGCTTTAGCTTCCACCCATGGGCTTGATAAGCCGCAATAGCCGTTTTTAGGCACATTGAGGCTTCAGCTTGCTGTTGATTTGCAAGTAATAAAGGAATAATTCCCTGTAATAAACGTAAACTAAAAGTAACGTCATGTGCGGATACTATTCCCCTAGCAAAAAACTTCATTGCTAAACGCTGATCTTGTTTTGAATAAGTAGCAGCCAACGCTCCCCAAGCCCAAGACTCTTTTTGCTTCTTTCTTAAAATGGGTAGAATGAGTTCGCGAGCCTGATCGTATTGGCCCGCAATAACAAGGCACTTCGCTTGGTCGTAATCAAGCCACATCATATGTTTAGTGTCAGAGGCTTGCTCGCGTGTTTGGTTAATAAATGCCATCACTTGGTTAAGATCTAGATGCCAATACTCTCGTGCTCTAAGCCATGCACTCGCCACTTGGCGTGCTGTTGAGAGCATCAAACTTGGCACTTCACCTTTTTCAGCTTGAAAAGGTGTTTTAGCCTCATCATCAAATAGTACAGTTTGATGTCGAAGCACAAGGTGAATCAAGGTTGGAAACCATTCCAAACTCTTCTTAAACTGAACCAGCAGCATTTTGTACTCTAGGCCGCCAGTAGCAATATCTAAATTTACTATGGTTTGCAGCAAGTTCTCTATTTGCTCAAATTCAAAATCAGTAGGACGATAGTTGTTTGAAGAACTCGCTCGCTTATTTAGATTTTCAAGCTGGTGCTTAAGAAACTCATAACACACCCAAAATAAAGCACCTTTCAAGTAAGTATCTTGGGGTGCTGCCTGCAACGCTTGAAAACCAAACTCCCAAGCCCCTTGCAGGTCTCCGCTCTTTCTCAAATTATTTACTGTACGATTAGCTGGCTCATTCATAGAAGCACACCTATTTGACATATTATTTCGTCAATGAGCCTTGTGGAATTACTAAGCTGAGGCATAGGTTGAACTTTAGTAAACTGGCTAGACTTGTTGTACCAAAACTCAATTACCGCCAACTCATTGCCTTTAACAAATGCATATCTTTCACAAAATGAACGAGATTCAATTTTGCTTATATCAGCTCCAACACTGTTGATTTGATCCATTACATTTAGATAAAACTCTTCTAAGAATGGCTCTGAAAAATGGAACTGAGTATCCTTTGAAGGCTCAGGTACATCGAGCAAAGTACCTTCTAATTGACCAAGCAAAGCCATGAGTTCAACATCGAACCCATCTTGAGTAATGCTCTTTACGCCAGACACTTTCCAGTTACCCTTGTAATTGAAACTTATCGAAGCCTGCTCATTCCCGCGCTGCAAGATGTAACGATCTTGATAGTTATAATGAAGGACATCCACTACAGTAATCCCTGTACCTTCAATACATGCATCAACAAGTTGGTATAGCTTTTTAAGTTGCGGGATGTCAGTCTGAAAATCAAACTTCGCTGTGGCTACTGAGTTCGTTGCTTCGGTACTTGGTCGCACAACCTCAACGCCTTCAGGAGCAGAATTGTCTAGGTTTACTGCTTTGGGTTGGTACGCTCCTGCTATTTTCATTCCATCTCCTAAGCGCAACTGAGGTGGATTCATTACATACAGGATGCCAGAAGTTCTCGTTATAGCGGTGTATAACCAGCGGAAGTAATCTTTAGTTAAGGCTTTTTGGTGTGTTTGACACTGTAAGAAAACAGTTTTCCATTCGCTACCCTGTGCTTTGTGTCCAGTAATGGAATAACCAAACTTCAGTTTAAAAGCATTGAAATAAGGATCTTGCAATAATGCAATTCTAAGCTTTTGTTCATTACCTTTACGTCTCAGTTCTGGGTGTCGATTTAAAAAGTGAACATAGAGTGCTTTGTGCTCATCTGACGATAAGGTCGGCTGATCATTGTAAAGTAGGTTTTCTACAATTTTGGCTTCAAAGAAGAATGGTTCACCGTAGTCGTTGCGAAAGCCTAGAATCACATCCCTAAAACTCAGATTTACTTTTCGCTTAACCATGTCACCAGTGTCACCTTTGACGCTAATGTCAACACTAATCAACTCAGAATGAGGAGATAGTACTTCCTTGATCATTCCAAATTCACCATTGGTAATACAAGCGTCTGCTCGATAGTGATTTGCTACCGAAATGACTTTATCTCCCGCGACCATTTGCTGTTGACCAGTAAAGAAGTACTCTCTAACCAAACGGTTATACTCAGCTACTTGTCGGTTTGAAGAAGCAATAATAATACTTTCTCCTGTACGGCTAACTTTTCTATCACATGAGTCTAGATAAGTGCTAAGTAGATTTTCCGAGGACAAATTAAATACATCATGATCATTAACTTCAAATTTCAGTTTATTGAAAAGATTTTGCTCTAAACCGTCACGCAACATGGCAGCATTGTTCAAAACACCACTATCACCTTTTTGACGAACAACTTCAGTCAAGTACCCTGAAGCCACAGCGACTTGATAATTTTCTTTAAGGTAACTGGCATCTAGCGCTGGTGACGTATTCATTCCAACAGGTGGCAACTGTGCATTATCACCAATAAAAATAACTTTCTTATTATGATCGTTGTGGTCAATATTTATGTACTTGAGCAAGTCTTTTAATAAATATCCGCTCCCAAAACGAAAAAACTCACCATCGGAATATCTGTCAGAAACCATTGACGCTTCATCAATTATATAAACAGCTTCGGCAGTATCTACATTGACTTTAAGGTCAGCATAGCAACGATAAGTTTCAGACCCTTCCACACCGTCAACTTTGTACTCTTTCACGTTGTCGTAATTGTATATCACGCGGTGAATAGTGCTGGCAGGTTGCATTGTTTTGTCTGATATCACTTTCGCGGCTTTCCCCGTCGGGGCCATAATAGCGAATTCACGACCAATTCTTTCTAGGTACTGAGTAATTCCTTTAGTTATAAATGTTTTACCTGTACCTGCATAACCATTAAGTAAAAATACGTTTTGTTTGGTATCGGTTAAAAACTCATTTATTTGCTTAACTATTTGGTTTTGACCTTTAGTTAAACTTACTCCTTCAAAGCAATCAAATATATCAATATTTCGGCGCGTCACTTCCATATCAAGATCAAAGCTTGAAGCTGATGAAATACTAGCTTGTTTAAACTCTTCACGCGTCCTGTAATCAAAGAAGGCTTGTTGTGAAGCGACTAGATCTTTTTGTTTTTGTTCAAGTTCAATCTGTAATAGTGCTTGCTCTTTTTTTACATTGGAAAGTGTGTCGTTTTTTTCGTCTAGTTGAGCTATTAGCTCACTCGTCTGTTGTTGATATTTATCACTATTATCAGCAAGCTGGGTCTTTAATTCAGCCTCTCGTTTATTGAGTTCTTGACGTTGCCGTTCTAACTCTGCTTCTAAGCGAGATGTATGATCGATAGGTTTTACCGGATCAACAAACTCTGGCGGAGTGATAGGCTTATTGAGAATAGCTTGAGCATACCAACGGGCGACTAAATAAGCTTCTTTGATTAACCAGAGTGTTTCATTGAGGGAAATCTCGTCTGAACCATTGCTAGAGTGGGCGGCTTTGTTACCTTTATGTCGCAATACATCTAATTTGGCCCAGATTCCCTTATCACTGACAACGTCCTTGAATTCGTAGCTGCGCAGTCGATTATATAAATCATCACGAACAGGTGGGGTTAGCGATAAACGTGAATAAATTTCCCCAACGACTACTTCAGTAAAACACCTAAGTTTCACTAGTGCTACCTGCTTATCATCATGGCAATACAGCTCGGCACTTTTACCAAATTGAGCGAGTTCAGGGCTGATGTCTGTTAGAAAATTAAAATTACTCATAACTCTTCATTAATTCCTCCAGATTAAACTATTGTGTCACTTAACTTCGCTAAAACACTACCAGTAAGTTGGAGTCATTACCCCTCAATCAAACGTGAGAAGTCG
>OJWC01000061.1_pt1 | contig 47530 bp, 37 predicted proteins | sample 1600371 | NCBI WGS metagenome assembly OJWC01 (sample SAMN04436876, study PRJEB24849) | human gut metagenome | biome: human gut; feature: NICU; material: stool | host: Homo sapiens | place: USA: Saint Louis, MO | collected 2011-12-01 | reverse complement strand
CGTACTGCCAGCGGTACCAGCTGAACGGGTTATCGTCCCGCTCTTCCCGCACCAGGTTATTGCGATAGTCGTAATCCCAGCGGCGGGACCAGCGGCGCGGCGACGGGCGCTGGGCATTGCCGGTAAAGACGTCCCGGCGATGCAGTCGTCCAAGACGATCGTATTCACTGCGGGTGGTCAGCAGCCCCTGGGTGCGGCTGGTTTCACGGTGGAGTTCGTCGCGGGTAAAGTCGGAGACCGAGAGCTTATCAAGCGCGATGCTGAGCAGATGCCCGCTGCCGTAGTAGAACTGTTTCAGCTCCCGGCCATCGGGCAGCGTGACGGAGGTGCGGTTACCCAGCGCGTCATACTCCCACGCCAGCTCCCCGTGTTCGCCCGTTTCGCGCGTGACGCGCCCGAGCGCGTCATACTCAAACACAAGCTCCTGCTCGGCCTCGGCGCTCCAGGCATCGGCTGAAAGCGCGGGATGCAGCCCAATCCGACTCAGAAGGCCGGACGGGGTGTAGTGGTAGCGGGTCTGCCCTTCCGGCGTGGTGCGGGCGACCAGTTGGCCGCTCGCGCTCCAGGCGAAAGCGTGGGTGATGGCCTCCGGATGATCGGCGGCAAAGGTGCGCGCTATCGTACGCCCGCAGGCATCGTAGCGATACTGCGAGGCCACGCCATCAAGCCCCACCTCTTCCAGCAGCAGCGAGTCTGCGCCCCAGCGGAACTGATACGCTTCGCCGTTTTCGTTTTCCAGGGCAATCAGACGCCCGCGGCTGTCCCAGCGGCGGCGCACCTCTTCACCCTGCGTATTACGGGTGGCGGTTAAGCGCCCTGCCTCGTCGTATCTGAACTCGCTCTCTTTCCCGTCGGCACCCGCATGCTTCACCGGCAGACCACGTTCGTTCCATTTGAGCGACTCGGTCCAGCCTTCTGGTCGGTCGAGCTGCACCGGACGCCCCGCGGCGTCGTAGCGGTAACGCGTCTCTTCGCCGTCGGCGCTTATCTCAGCCACCAGCCAGCCCAGCGGATGATAACGGTATTGTGTCACACGGCCCGAACAGTCCGTCGCACGCACCATCTGCCCGGCTTCGTTGTACTCCTGGTAGCGGCTATTCCCGGCGGCATCAACTTCTTCAACCACCTGACCAAACTCGTCCCGACGCAGCAGCGTGGTCTGCCCCATCGGATCCACCACGCGTTTCAGCCCATGATGTTCGTCATACAGGAACCGGGTGGCGCTACCGTCGGCTTCGATGATGGACGCCGGAAGCGCACGGTGCTCCAGCCAGGTGGTGGTGCGGGTATTGCCATCGGCGTCGATCTCCTGCACCCGGTTGCCCATCTCGTCATAGACGAAAGTAACGGCATTACCCAGCGGATCGATGCGACGCGTGAGGAGTTCGTTGTCATCCCACTCGTAGCGCCAGTTCTCACCGCGCTCGTCAACGTAGCGAACAATCAGGTTTTGCGCGTTCCAGTAATGCTTTCGCGTCTGACCGTCGTAGTGATCGACGGTCGTCAGCCCGGCGGCTAAATCGTAGCTAAAGCGACAGCCGTCGCCGGTGCTGGTGCGGTTTTCCACCACGCGCCAGTGGTCAAATTTTTGCCAGCGGTATTCGCTCTCCAGCCCACCCGGCAGACGGTGCCAGACCATCAGTCCATCATCGTTATAACGGTATTCACGGGTTACTACGCCGGAGGCATCCGTTGCGCTGGCCAGCTGGCCGCGCGCGTCGTACCCCCAATGCATCAGCGGCCATGTCTGGTTGCCGTCAAAATGGCTGGCAGCGGTAACGCGCTGCGGGAAACGTTCATCTTCATAGCGCAGGGTGACGTCGATTGCCCGCGGCTCATCATGGATACCAATCAGCCTGCCGTGTTCATCCCACTCCGTCAGCAACGCGTTGCCGTACTCGTCGCTGAGGGAGGCCAGGCGCAGGATGGAGGGGTTAGCGCGGGTCGGTTTATACAGACGCCACACCGCGCCGTCATCATCGGCTATCGCCACGTCGCCGCTCTCATTGCGGCGGATAATGATGCCTTCGCTGATGCTGTAAAACGCGCGGTCGACCGGCGGCAGTTCAAAGCTCAGCTCGCGCCCGGTTTCATCGAACCAGGTGGCGTTGTTTTCTTCCAGCGCCAGATAGCTGTCAAAGGTGGTAGCCCAGCCCAGACCGAAAAGCCCTTCGCGGGTGGTCAGGCTGTTGTAGCTGCGTTGCCAGCGCAGCGGAAAGCGCCCCGGCAGCGAGAAATCGAGTTCGTCGTCGTCATTCAGCACCTTCACGCCAGTGGCGGCGTGAACCGGGTGCGAGGAGCCGAACACGGCGTTGACAGCCATATCCGCCAGCATCCCGCCACCGGCAGCAGCCAGCGCGCAGGGCATGTTTTTCAGGATCTTGCCCGGTCGCCCGCGCAGCAGGGAGAGCGCAATCATCCCCAGCGCCAGACCCGGCGTTTTGCCGCTTTTGATGTCGCGGACCGTGAGCGTGTCACCGCCGATGATCACGTTAGGGGAGACGTCGTCGGAAACGGTGCCCTCGCAGGTGGTGCGATCTTTTGCGCGCACCGCTGGCTGTCCGTTGATGAAGACGCTTTTCGAGCCTTCCGCCAGATACTGCGGCCCGGAGTGTTTATCACACGCCACCTTGTCTTCTTCCAGCGGCGAGGTCCCCGCGGCGGCAGAGGCGACGCTGGGCTGCCACATCTCGCTGCCGAACTGTCCGGCAGCGGAGAGCAGCATGCCCGCGTAGTCAGCAAAGCTGCCCGGCGACTGCGGCTCAGGGGACGGGGTATCGGCAGGTGTTAACGTCCCGGCTGCGCGTGCAGCGGGAAGTTTATTTGTCAGAACGTTGCTCGAACCAGAGGTGATTTTCCCCGCGGGCGACGGCGGGAAAAGCGCGTTACCCAGCCCTTCAGCGGCGTTGCTGATATCGTCGGTGATCCCGGCGACGTTCGCCAGAACCCCGCCGATAATGCCGCTCAACAGACAGCTGGATCCAATCGCCGCCACGCCTGCCGCTGCGGCCCCGGCTCCCAGCAGTGGGGCCGCGACGGTCGCTGCTGCGCCCACCGCCGCGCCAATCACCGCATAGGCGGCACCTTCCGCCACAATGCTGGTTATATCAGCAAAAATGCTGGAGTGAATAATCTCGTCGCCCTTACGGGCCGCGTTGTTATCGCTCATGCCTTACACATTCCGGTTGTCGTTTAGCTTCAGACTTTGCTTCAGTGCGCTCCAGCGCGCCTCGTCCTCTTCCGTAAAGGCTTTTAAGGCCGAGAGGGTAAAAATCATCAGTACCGGTTTGCCTGGCGTCTGCACGGCCAGCTGTTTTTGCCACAGGCGCTGGCCGTTACGGTCAAAGGTGGTCTCAACTTCCAGCCCGTTAATTTTTCCGTCAGGCCCGGCTTTTACGTGCTGAAATTCGCTCAGGGCGATCTCACCCATCTGAGGTCGCAGCACGTCCCACTGGCGGTGAAACTCTTGTTCGTAGTCGCTGCCATCGGGAATAACGCCGCGGCTGACTACCACGGTCAGCCCGCTTTCGTCATCGCGAATGATGTTCATGCTGTTGTCCTGCCAGGCGGCAGGAAAAAGGGTAAAGGAACCTTCCTGGAGGGTGTATTTCATAAGTGAACTCGGGATGATTTATTAGAAAAATAAAATTAAAAGCGCTAAAATTTATACCGCCAATATTAATTACTGCTTAGCGACTCAGAGAAATATGATCATTAGAACGTTAGCACTTTCTTTTTTTCCGCAAAAACTTTAGGGGCAGCGATATTATTGGCCGTTTGATAATTATCTTCTTTCACAGCCCGTAAAGTTGCCTCGCAACTTATTGTTCGTAGCGTGACATAACTACCCTGCCCAGGCATTCCTGATTCAGAACTGGAAAGCTAAATGCCCATGCCAGCCCGCGTTCATCGGTAGGGGTGCGATATCCAACTGATTGTCCCGGCGTGTTTCCGCGAGGGATATTAGACAATTTCAGATCCGGGAAATGAGATTTGACTTGATCAAGAGTAATACATGGTTGATTAACTACGAAAGAAACCAAAGATACGCTGTTATCACCATTTCCCCATAAACGAACATCCACATTGCTGATCCGTGTGCCATCAGTTAACGTAAAGGGAGCTGAAGTATAACGGTCTTCTTTCTCCTGTGTATTATTAATCAGCGGTTGGTTAAACAGTTTACTGACATCCTCAACTTGTTTACCCCACACTGATTTCATTTCTTTAATCATTTGCCACAACGAATCTTGATTCATTTTATTATGCCCTGCATAGGTAAATATTGAAAATAGTGGAAGAACAATGAGGAATATAGCTTTAATCATCCTACTTTCCATAGAATCCTCCATAGTAATCATTATAATTTAGATTAGTCCCTGAGGCTATTTCGCCTTTACCATACACTTTCCCTATTGCTTTGGCTGCATCAATGCGAGATAACTCACCACTTACCATTTTATCATATGCAGAATTATATGCTTTTAGGTTTTCGGCACTTCCCGCTATATCAATATCAATACCGCCGTTTGCAAGGATCTCGCGTTGTATTTTAATATTATTCAGCGTTGCTCCACCTTCATCCATAAGCTGGCTGTTGATGAAGCTTTCCTTACTCGAAGAATCTACCGCAACAGGATAAGTTGCATGCCCTGCCTCATGTGCCAGAGTTTGCACCGTTGTGGCTGTATCTTCCATGTGTTCAGGGTCCATGACAATCAATTTGTTATTCGTATCAGCGTAACTCCCCCCTCCTGCTGCTCCCGGTTGAATAGCCCACCCTTTATCTTTTAGATCTTTTAATTGTGTCTGAAGCGTTGGTGACTTATTGATTTCCTTAACTACATCTTCACTGAAGGGCATCACATCAGAGTTGTAGGAATTATTTTGATAGACGTAACTCCCTTTTAATGGTGGCGCTGATGCAAATTTTGTTGTTGGTTTTGGTCTGGTTGCTGCTGGCGCTGAAGCTGCGGGAGCCGGATTCTTAGCACTTTTATTCGGAGAAAACTTCTCCTGCACCGCCGCATCAATATCCCCTTTATGCCCCGATCCCGGTGCCGTTGTGCCCGGCTTGGTGCCCGACGTATTCAGATGCAGCTTACCGCCCGTGGTGATATACCCATCGCCCTCAACGAAGAAGTTGAACTCTTTGCCGATCAGGTTAATTTTGCCGTTAGCGTTAAGCTCAATAGCACTCTCGCCCGAGACCAGCCGCAGCTTCGTCCCGGAAGCAATAACATACTGCTCTACCGCCGCATCCAGCTTGCCTTTACCCGTCAGGATCTCGGTTCCGCCTTTCACGGCCTGGATCTGATTAGCCTCCACGCGATGCAGCTCATTTTTCTTCACGTAATGGCTGCGTGCGCCGCCAACGGTGTGCGTTTCATCATTCTTGACGCTGGTGTCCATATTACGCTCGGCCTGGATCCACACCTGCTCTGCGCCCGCCTTGTCCTCAAAGCGCAGGGCGTTGGCGTTGTCCACGGAACCGTCTTTTGTCCGGCTCATAAAGCCCATCTGCGTCGCCGCAGCCGGCAGCGCCCACGGCGGCATGCTGGCCTCGTTGTACACGCGCCCGGTAATGATCGGACGGTCCGGGTCGCCGTTGATAAAGTCCACCACCACCTCATCGCCGACGCGCGGGATCTGCACCCCGCCGTAGCCCTGGCCCGCCCAGGCGCTCGACACGCGCACCCAGCAGGAGCTGGTGTCATCCCCTTTCGCCAGACGGTCCCAGTGGAACTTCACCTTCACCCGGCCGTATTTGTCCGTCCAGATACTCTCGCCCTGCGGCCCGACCACTTTCGCCGTCTGCGGGCCGTAGGTGCGCGGCCACGCCGTGCTCTGCGCCGGACGGTAGGACACCGACGCCGGGATAACGGTAAAATCGGTGCGGTGAATGGTCTCCCCCTCGCCGCTTGCATAGCGGTTCTCTTCAAAGTGGTAGCCCGCCGCCGTCACCAGATACTCGCCGTTGTCACTGAAGAACGGCGCGTTGGTTAGCGTGAAGGTGTGACCCGGCGCAATGCCCGCCGCCGTGGCCGTCGCCTGAATCTGCTGATGCTCCACCTGCCAGCGCTCCTGACGGATGCGGGCGTAGAACTCCGCATGCCCTGTCTCCACAAAGCGGCCCGGCCAGTCGTACACGTCGATGCTGCCCGGTTTCGGGGACGCCGGGTTCTGCTGCGCCTGGAACAGCCACGCGTTCGGCTTGCGGAAGTCATAGTCGTCGAGGCTGTAAATCCCCGGCGTGACGCTGTCCTCCAGCGCCCACTGACTGATCCCCTCTTCATCCGTACTGCCGCCGGACGGCGTCTGGTGGTAAGGAATGACCTCATAGCCGCTGAACGGCTGATGCTGCGTCGCGGCGTCGGTCAGTACCAGAGTGTGTTTGTCGGCCTCGTGGCTGAAGTAGTACGCAATCCCCTCCAGCTCCATCAGGCGGCTGATGAAGTCCAGGCTCGATTCCTGATACTGCACGCAGTAGTCCCACACCCGGTAGCTGCCGGTAAGTTTGTCTTCGAGGTTAACCTGATGCTCACCCAGCAGAGTTTTGACAATCTGCGGTACCGTCTGGCCCTGGAAGATACGCAGGTTACGGTCGCGCTTCATCGGCCACAGGTCCGGCTCCACCGTCAGCTGGTACACCGCGTAGCGGGTGCCCGTCAGCTCCACGGCGCTCACCGCCACGCGCGTCACCTTGCCGTTGATATAGCGGGGGGTGAGCAGGTTCTGCGTGGGGATGGTCACCGTGACCGGCTGGCCCAGCAGCCTGCTGCGGTCAATGCGCGCGTCCGTACCAAGCAGGGTCAGCGTGAGCGCGAACGACTCGGACATCGCCTCGCGGCCGGAGAGTTTCCAGAAAAGCAGCCCCTCAACCGGGAGCTGGACGGTGATTCGGTTGAGCATAATCTTTATTCCACTATGGACTCATCTCAGTGTTCATTGAGATATTTTTTATTAAATATCGTGCTTATTTAAGCCATAAACCTGAAAACATAAGGACGCTACCCAGGGAAACTACGCTTTTAGCAACGATAAGTAAGCCAGGCGCAATGACGCGTGTTATAGACGATATTGCTCCATAATTTTTCGCATTGTATTTTTTGTGCCTCCCTATAATCCCGGAAAAGATCGTGCAGAGCAGCACAACGGTAACTTTTAGTCCCCATACGCACAGCAAAGACATGGAAAAGATAATCGAATAGTGTTTCGCCGTTGCGACGGAGAATAATGACATTGACAGAGCTAACCATTTCAACGTAAAACCAATAACAACCGTAGCCACCAGCACCAGAACAAACATCAACCCGGCCAGGAACCATTGTTTTTTATTGAACAAGTCTTTTCCATTCCATATAAGCGTCTGTGTCCAAATCATAAAGAGAATAAAGAAAAGCCAATGCATCATAACGTACCACATTTATACATGTTGTATCTCCAAGCATTGTCGTATCGTCATCTCACTTCACATCACACTTCTTTTCCAAACCAAACACCATAAAACATCAAAATACAGCTTAACGAAGCGAGAGATTTTGATACCAAGCGTAATATTTGGCCCGAACTGTTGATTGATTATACCAATGACACCATTAGTTCAACCCAGCTTAATATAATTTTTTATCCACAAACCATGGTAACCACATCTTCTCTCCTGAAAGAATCCGTATTTTAAAATGTTTGACACGAAGGGATGTTTTTAGCTAACAAAACATTAGGTACAGACAAAGAAAGAGGCACGGTACAATACCCGTGCCCGATGACTAATATAATTATAAAAAATTATCCTCTGGAGCTCTATCGAACAGTTCACCAGCCATTTTGGCGATACGTTCGTGCTGTACGAGTTTGCTTTTCCACTCCTGCGGAATACCGGAATAACCATATAATGCTCCAGCGATTTGTCCCGCTGTCGCCGCAACGCTGTCAGCATCATCGGCAAGATTGGCGGCCAGCAGAATCGCATCCCGGAAGTTATCAGTATTCCATACGGACCACATCGCGGCCTCAAGCGTATCGATAACATAACCACTTGAACGAATCTGATCGCGAGTTTTTTGCTTATATTCACCCACGTTGATAATCATTACACGTGGCTGTAGCGGCATGACGTGAGGAGAAAAAACAAAATCCTTATTGCTACCGTTAATCATATGCACAAGTAAATAACTTAAATACTGTGTGCTATTTATTGCTTCAGCGGCTCCGTGCGTTGCTATACTTTGTTTTTTAGCCTCATAAAACGCTTTACTTAATGACTTTCTAAAAAAAATAGAGACAGGTGCTTGTCTGATAATGGAAGCATTACCTGCAGTTTCTGGCGCAGTATTACCGCTCCACCCAGGACCAACAGTTAAATATTGCTCTAAAGCAAACCGAGTTGTATTGCCTATATCAAAACAGACGCCATTTGAACTATTATAACCATGCTGATACCATTCCAGAAGTTTATTTCTGAAGCATATTGTATCAGCATCACCTTTCTCAAGAAGCGTTTCCGCAAGACATAATGCCATGGATGTATCATCCGTCCATTCACCTGCGCGGAGGCGAAATGGTCCACCACCTGTCATATCACTGACATGTGCTTTGTCACGAGGTAAAAATTCGAGCGTCGTACCAACAGCATCTCCAACAGCAAGACCTATAAGCGCACCGATAGCACGATCCCGTGATTCCGCGAGTGAGATGTTACATTGTGGTGTTAAGTCCCATTGTTCTTGTACATTACTATTCGAGGATGATACTAAGGGCTTATTTTCATAAGTATACTGCATCCTTCGCTGAACCAAAGGGCTGCTAACGGGTAAGTATTGTCGATATTTGTCCACATACTTTAGTAACGTATTTAAATCACTGTGCAGATCGATCATTATAATTCCTTATATGTAAGCGCGGTTTTACCACCAGCATCAACACGCTCAACAACTTCAAATTTGGTACCTGGTTTGAAAAGCACTTCAGTTTCAGTTCCTTTATATTCAGAAAGAAAATCAATAGGCTTACCCGTTTTACCATTTATCGTAATGGTGGTATCTCCTGAAAAAGGAACTTTCTGATCGGTGCTCATAAATGCTGGATCAGAAACAATACTACCCACCTGATTTTCCATTAGTACGTTTTCAGGTAACGTCGCGCCTCGATATGTTAACCCCTCATAGGAAGGAAGCTTATCAAGAGCGCTAGTAGCGTGATCCGCAAAAGCTTGAATTTCTGGTGTAAGTTCAGTCTGGCCTCTTAGCGCATTGTTAACCATCGGATAGCCTTCATTCGTAGTATAACCGTAAAGAGCCCCTACCTCATCATCGGTTAGCAGCGAGGAGAGTCGTTTATCCCCTTGTTCAGCAAGTTGTCTTCCCTTCGTTACCCATGTATTCGCCAGGTCTTTACCTACAGCCTCGGATAAACTCATCTTCGGTTTATTTAAAGCTGTAGCGCCTAATGGACTTGCTTCGACAGGTCTAACTGCCGGTATTTTACCAGCCCGCCACGCATCAAACCGTGCCCCGCCTTTAATGCCAGCCCCGCCGCCGATAACAGAGCCGATCAGCATCCCCCATTTCTGACCGTCGCTACCTTCGCCAAACAGCATTCCCCCCGCATAGCTACCAACACTGCCACCGCCCATCGCACCGAGGGTACTCAGAAGTGCGATTGCCGGACTGGCCAGCACCGCCATCGCTCCTGCACCAACGGCGAGCATCGTCCAGTTTACCCATTCAGGGATTTCAGGACTTATTTCATCGGTCTGAACTTTGCTTCCACCAATAATAACATTACGCGATCCCTGACTAATCTCGGCGCTGCAAGTCAACTTATCGCCAATGCGGGAGGCGGGAAAGTTGTTGATGTAAACTTTTATCGATCCTTCCGCAACCCGTTGCAGGCTACCGCTGTGCTCATCACACTCTCCGGCTGACAGATGCGCGCGGATAGCCTTTCGGCTGTTGATAAAGACATTGGGTGAACCTTCTTTCAGCGTACCTGTCGTGTGGCGTGGAGCCCATGACATACTGCCGAGGAGCTCACCCAACCCACCCGCAGCACATGCCCCAGCCGCAACGGCAGAAACAGCAACCAGCGCGGTCCCTCCGGTCACGACAACGGCAGCTGCGCCCAGAATTGCCCCACCAACCAATCCTGCGATCATCCAGCCTTTTGAGGCTGTATGAGCAATCTCATCATCTACGCGTGCGGCCAGACATTCTGACATAACTATTCGGCTCGCTGTGCCATCAGATACCCACGTATCCGATCGGGTGTATTAAGTTGGTCAGAGCCAGCGACCTGACGGCAAACGGAAAGCTGTGAAAGCAAGTGATGTGACTCGTCTGCGAAAGTCGTCCACAGCGCGTAACGAAGGGGTTGGCTGCCCGGAACGGGTGCAATACTGAGCGGTTTACCCTGTTTTTCAAAAAGCAAATACTGCCCCTCTTTCGCCCGCTGAAGCGAAAGATGTCCATAAAGTTCCTGAATGTTTTCAAAAACACTAAGTACCTTACTCTCAACATCAAGCGCAAAAAATGGCCCCAGGCTGTCGGCAGCGAGCATTTCTTTAGTTTCGGTCAGAGCTGGTTTGTGGAATTTAATACTGCGAATAATTTCCCGGTATTGATTATGATAATAATCGCTAAATTCGCCCGGACATGTGCCAATATAACACACCAGCTTTTGTCCGCCAGGATGGTCACCGAGCAAAATCACCGTCTGCTTCTGAAAGATGGCTGAGTTATCATTTTTAAATTGATAAAAAAGCTCTACCGCCGGGTGACCATCAACAGAAGTCATCTGAGAGGATTCAAGACGAAAATCGGGCACCGTGATTTCCAGCTCTCGTACCAGGCGAGTTGCCGCATCATGAACTTTATCTTCATGTTTAGCACTCGCACGAGAAACAACAAAAGTAAACTCGCTTGCTCCATTATCACTCAGGGTAAATAAATTCATTGTTCTGTCTTTAAATACATCGGGTAAGGCGAGAGTTGCTTCCTGAAGAATATATTCGGCCATTCTGATCACTCTTACTTATTGGCATTAATTACAAAAAAACCATCTACTTCCTGCTGGATTTCACCCTGAAGGGATGCGCCAGGCGGAACGATGACGTTTCGTCCATCATCAGGGTTCAGGTGCAACTCGCCGGAAAGTGTATTAATTTGTGCAGTCTGTTTTGCAGTAAAGTTAAAGTTATTACCAATGATATGAACGCTACCGTCTTTGGATAGCTCAAGGGCACTCTCACCACATTCCAGTCTCAGTGTATTCCCTGCGGAAAGTATAAAGTTGTTAACGACTTTATCGGTTCGACTCTTACCCGTCAGGCATATCACATCGCCTTTAATCCCTGATTTCTGGTTTTTCGCTACCCGTAACGTTTCATCTTCACCAACAAACTGGGTACGATTTTTTTCAGTAGAATGCGACTCGTCGTTTTTGACGTTAATATCCAGATTCCGCTCGGCCTGGATCCACACCTGCTCTGCGCCCGCCTTGTCCTCAAAGCGCAGGGCGTTGGCATTGTCCACGGAACCGTCTTTTGTCCGGCTCATAAAGCCCATCTGCGTCGCGGCAGCCGGCAGCGCCCACGGCGGCATGCTGGCTTCGTTATACACGCGACCGGTGATAATTGGACGGTCCGGGTCGCCGTTGATAAAGTCCACCACCACCTCATCGCCGACGCGCGGGATCTGCACCCCGCCGTAGCCCTGGCCCGCCCAGGCGCTCGACACGCGCACCCAGCAGGAGCTGGTGTCATCCCCTTTCGCCAGACGGTCCCAGTGGAACTTCACCTTCACCCGGCCGTATTTGTCCGTCCAGATACTCTCGCCCTGCGGCCCGACCACTTTCGCCGTCTGCGGGCCGTAGGTGCGCGGCCACGCCGTGCTCTGCGCCGGACGGTAGGACACCGACGCCGGGATAACGGTGAAATCGGTGCGGTGAATGGTTTTCCCCTCACCGCTCGCGTAGCGGTTCTCCTCGAAGTGGTAACCCGCCGCCGTCACCAGATACTCGCCGTTGTCACTGAAGAACGGCGCGTTGGTCAGGGTAAAGATGTGGCCCGGCGCAATGCCCGCCGCCGTGGCCGTCGCCTGAATCTGCTGATGCTCCACCTGCCAGCGCTCCTGACGGATGCGGGCGTAGAACTCCGCATGCCCTGTCTCCACAAAGCGGCCCGGCCAGTCGTACACGTCGATGCTGCCCGGTTTCGGGGACGCCGGGTTCTGCTGCGCCTGGAACAGCCACGCGTTCGGCTTGCGGAAGTCATAGTCGTCGAGGCTGTAAATCCCCGGCGTGACGCTGTCCTCCAGTGCCCACTGGCTGATGCCCTCTTCATCCGTACTGCCGCCGGACGGCGTCTGGTGGTAAGGAATGACCTCGTAGCCGCTGAACGGCTGGTGCTGGGTAGCGGCGTCGGTCAGTACCAGGGTATGCTTGTCGGCCTCGTGGCTGAAGTAGTACGCAATCCCCTCCAGCTCCATCAGGCGGCTGATGAAGTCCAGGCTCGATTCCTGATACTGCACGCAGTAGTCCCACACCCGGTAGCTGCCGGTAAGTTTGTCTTCGAGGTTAACCTGATGCTCACCCAGCAGAGTTTTGACAATCTGCGGTACCGTCTGGCCCTGGAAGATACGCAGGTTACGGTCGCGCTTCATCGGCCACAGGTCCGGCTCCACCGTCAGCTGGTACACCGCATAGCGGGTGCCCGTCAGCTCCACGGCGCTCACCGCCACGCGGGTAATCTTGCCGTTAACATAGCGGGAGGTCAGCAGATTCTGCGTCGGGATGGTCACCGTGACCGGCTGGCCGAGCAGCCTGCTGCGGTCGATGCGCGCGTCTGTGCCGAGCACGGTCAGCGTCAGCGCGAACGACTCGGACATCGCCTCGCGGCCGGAGAGTTTCCAGAACAGCAGCCCCTCAACCGGGAGCTGGACGGTAATTCGGTTGAGCATAATCTTTATTCCGTAATGGTTTATGCTGGGAACGTTTATGAACGTAAAGCTAATTTCGACGAGGTGGATTTGGATTGATGCAATGCTGGGTTGATTTGTCTGGAGGTACGAACTTTCGTTTTTATAAATCCAAAGAGTGCAGGCTTATGGAAGCTCCGGAAAAAACCTTATCTCTGACTTTCATGGCCGTTAAGCAATCACTTAACGGGCGCAGGTGGCCATTCGCCCCCTTTCTGGATAAGTTTCTCTTTTATTTCGTTTAACTTCTCGTATTGCTCACTGCCTCGATCCAGTCCACTCAGCGCGTCCGCAAGCGCATTACTCATTGACCAGCCATTTTTAGCCTTAACTGACGGGTCCGCTCCACGATCGAGCAGTAACAAGACATGATCGTAAGCCTGGTTATCCAGCGCATCAAACACCAGCGTTTTACCCAGTGAATTGGTTGCATTGACGTCAGCTCCGCTATCGAGCATGGCTTCCAGCGTCTCTGTATTTTTCGCTTTTAGCGACTGGAAGATAATGGGTTCGTGGAAGACCTTATCTTTCACATTGGGCGAAAGACCACCGTCCAGCATAGCGTTGATCCAGTCTGCGCTGTCCCCCTTCAGGGCAAATTCGGCAGGGCTGCTTTTTCCCTGCGGTCGAGGCTGGAGCGGATCTGCGCCGGCCTTAACAAGCAACGTAATCACCTTTAAATGGGACGATGTTTTTTTATCATTAATCGCGTTGCCGATGGCCCAAAAAAGCAGGGTCATATCCTGCTTTCCCGGTTTATTAAGATCGCTGTCTGGTGCAAGCGTCTTCACCGCGTCGACATCGCCTTCTTCAATCGCTTTCGCCAGTTCAAGCTGCTGACCGCTGAAGTAGTCCTGTGGATTAAGGTCCATATCCTGCTTACACCCCTGAATCATGAATAAAAAACATAACGCGACAAAAGCCATCAACCGTTTTTTCACAATCGACTCCCGATTATCGAAATATCCTCGTCCTTCTGTTGCTCTATGCAATCAATCGCCTGATTAATCCCGTGGCGGTCCAGCGCGCTTCCGGTTCCACCGGGAAGATCGTGGGGTATTCCGGCAGCATTAGGGCTCAGCGCAGAGATTTCCTCTTTGAGGATCCACGAAGGGACATGCCCTTTCATCGTTTTCAGATCCTCCCAGGGGTTAACTTCCTGAATCTTCGTCAGCAGCTCACCTTCAACCCGATAAGCCTGGATATTATCCGTACTGCCTAATATCTTGCCGCCGTATTTTTCTACGGTTCCGGCATTCAGGCCGGCGGCGTTGAACGTCCACCCCGCTTTCCCGCTGCCCATGGAGGTTGCAGAGGCGAGGCCACCACCAAGGGAATGACCGGCAATATCAATATTCTGGCCTGACCTTGCCAGCTCCTTACCAATACTCACGGCCTTTTTATAATAATCTGAAGCCATACCCATGCCCTGTGAGAAGTTATTCGACCAGTCAGCCCCGTTTACCACCGGCGCCAGCTCCCCTTTAGTCAGTAAAGAGGAGACATTATCAGACAGAGAGGCGAAACCAGGCTCGCGCGATCCCCTGAATACCAGTGTGGGGTTCATATCTGTACCAAACACTTCCGGCTTCGGTTGATAGACGCGCGCCAGAAAATTGGGGGACGTATCATCGTCAAAGAGCATTGATTTGTTCAGCCCGAACTTTCCTAATAGCGCATCGTCATTACTGATATCCGTCCACCCCTCCGGCACGCCCGGTGTGGTTTCCAGCGGGTTCACGGTCTTATAAATATTTTCCGCAAGCTTCGCTTTTTCCACCGCGATATTATTCGCCGCCAGACGCTTAGCGGCGATCTGGGCATCCGGATAAAGGCTATTGCTTCCCTTCGCAATCAGATCTTTACGCGCCTGCCAGCGCTCTGCTTTGGTCATCTTCTGAAGCTGCCCGGCATAGGTTTTACCATCCTTGCCCGGAGTAGGTTCATCCGGCACCTGTGCCGTTTTAGATTTCACCACCTGTTTTGGCAGTACCGTTGGCGCAGGGCGAGATCCGTACGTTCTCACCATGGTTTCGTAGCGGTCGACAATCGTACTCACCGGATACCAGCCCAGGCCGACCAGCGAGGCAGCCTGGAGTTGCCCTTTGGCATTGATATAAAAAATTTCCGTTACTGATGACCAGTCACGAAAACTTTCGTCAATGGCAACCACTCTGCCCATCTCTAAATCCTGCGCGATCAGCGTGCGGGTATCGCGCCCGGACTGATAAGGATTCGCACCGGTGATCGTGCGCAGCAGATCGTAGCGCGTGAAGAGCGAGCGCAGCGAATGGTCGGGAACCGACATAATCCACTGTCCGGCAACGGACGGGCGGATTATTTTCGCAAACAGCGCTGGCGAGACGTTCTCGTGGAACAGATAGACAAACTTGATGTTATACATTCGCTCCGTCCTGTTACCCGCAGGCTTACGGATTCACCAGCCAGGTGCCTGGCTTCGCAATATCCAGCGTCTGGGTACGCGTTCTTCCATTGCCTTCCAGTTCAATGCGGGTCTCGCCCGCGGGCAATTTCAGCGACGCGTAACCGTTATTCCCCGGACGCAGCGCTTTAGACTCGCCGTTCACCTTCAGCGTCTCGCCATCAAGCATGCGGATATAGACCAGCGCGACCGGGCTGGCGTCGACAGGCGGCACACTCTGCTGCGCCGTAGCCGGTGGTGCGACCGGCTCGCTCGCGTCAGCCGTGGCCGGTCTGGTTTCCGCCTGGGCGGAGGTCTCAGCCGGAGGGCTCACGGCAGGCGTTTGCGCCGTCTGCGCTGGCGTTTCCTGACTGCCGCCGCCGAACAGCATCGCACCGGCAACCACCCCAACCAGCACGCCCGCGGCCACCAGCCCCGGAAGCTTGTAACGTCGCCAGTCCAGCGCGGAAGCAGATGTCTCCTCTTCCACCGGCACCAGCATCGTGCCGGTCTTCTTCGCGGTCAGCACCTCGTCGATACCGGCGACGGGCATCTCGATCAGCGCCGCAAACTCCTCAATGGATTGCGGACGGTCTTCCATATGCAGCGCCAGCGCCTTGTCGATGGCCTGTAACAGCGGAATGGAATAGCCCTGAGGCATCAGCTCCACCAGCGGTTTGCAGGTATCCTGAATCGAACGCACCACGCTGACCGGCGGCGGAGAGCCGACGATGAGGGTGCGCAATACGGCGCCGAGCGCGTAGATATCCGTCCACGGTCCCTGCTCGCTTTCATTGTCGTCGGTATACTGCTCGATAGGCGCAAACCCCGGACGCAGCATGGTTTCCGTCTCATCCGAGAGATTACCGATGGTGCGGCGCGCCGATCCGAAATCGAGCAGCACCGGCAGGCCGTTATCCTGAATCTGAATGTTATCCAGCGAGATGTCGCGGTGCAGATACCCCTCGTCGTGGATCGTTTTGATGGCGCCGAAGAGCATTGGCAGCATGCGGCGGATCCACGCCTCGTTAATCAGCTCCGGTTTTTCTTCGCGCAGACGCGACAGCGTGGTACCGCTGTAAAACAGCGTCCCCATATAGGCCGTGTCGTTTTGCACCCAGAAACGCAGGACGTGCAGCAGGTTCGGGTGGTTAAAGCGCGCCAGCAGGCGGGCTTCCTGGATGAAGCTGTTCAGACCGGCAGAAAACGCTTTGCCGAAGCGCTCGCTGCGCAGCACCAGCGTCATATCCTCGCCGCGCACGGCGAGGGAGGAAGGCATAAATTCTTTGATAGCGATAGTGCGTTCGAGCTGGTGATCCCAGGCGCGATAGACGATGCCGAATCCGCCGCCGCCAATCACCTCTTTTATCTCAAACTCATTGAAACGGTACCCGACCGGGAGCGCGTTTGGGACAGTCCGATTGTTATCATTATCCGTCATCTTTTACAGTTCTCTTGATGATTATTACGCGGCAAACTGACAGTGGAACTCGCCCTGCTCGCAGGTGACATGCAGACGTCGGTACTGCTCGTCGCTGCGGCTGGCGGTAAGTAAAATCTGGCTCATCTGAGGCAGCAACGTATTGGTCAGAATCGCATCCACCATACGCCCGCCCGACTCAACCTCGGTACAGCGCTGAACAATCTGTTCGACCACGCTGTCGTCAAATTCAGAAATAATGTTGTGATTCTCTTCCAGACGACGCTGAATGCGCCTGAGCTGAAGACGCACAATCTGCCCCAGCATCTCGTCGCTCAGCGGGTAATACGGCACCACCAGCAGGCGGCCCAGCAGCGCTGGCGGGAACACCTCCAGCAGCGGCTGACGCAGGGCGCCGCTTAACGCGTCAGGCTCCGGCATCAGTTCCGGGTCGGCGCACATGGCTGCGATCAGGTCGGTGCCGACGTTAGAGGTAAGAATAATAATGGTGTTACGGAAATCAATGTGACGCCCTTCGCCGTCCTCCATCCAGCCCTTGTCGAAGACCTGGAAGAAGATCTCGTGCACGTCCGGGTGCGCTTTTTCAATTTCATCCAGCAGCACCACGCTGTAGGGACGGCGGCGCACGGCCTCGGTTAAGACGCCGCCTTCACCATAGCCCACATAGCCCGGAGGCGCACCTTTTAACGTCGAAACGGTGTGCGCTTCCTGGAATTCACTCATGTTGATGGTAATGACGTTCTGCTCGCCGCCGTAAAGCGACTCCGCCAGCGCCAGCGCGGTTTCGGTTTTACCCACGCCGGATGGCCCGCAGAGCATGAATACGCCGACCGGTTTGTTCGGATCGTCAAGCTTCGCCCGCGAGGTTTTTACCCGACGGGCAATCAGATCCAGACCATGACGCTGGCCAATAACCCGCTGGTTCAGCGTGTCGGCCAGGTTCAGCACCGCGTCGATCTCATTTTTCACCATCCGGCCCAGCGGGATGCCGGTCCAGTCTGAGACCACCGCTGCCACCACGTTCTCATCCACCGCGGCAAACAGCAGCGGTTCGTCACCCTGTAAGGTCTTCAGCGCCTGCTGCTGTTCTGCCAGCTGGCCGCGCAGGTCAGCCGTATCCTCATCTCCCGCCGCAAACAGCGCGGCACGCAGACGGATAATCTCCTGCACCCGCGTGCGCTCTTCTTCCCAGCGACGGGCCAGGGCTTCGCGTTGGGTTTCGAACGCGTCACGCTCTGCGGTTAAGGTCGCTACACGCGCCGGATCGCCCGCCCCCACGCGCGCTTCGCGTTCAGCAATCTCCAGCTCCACGTCCAGGGCCGCCAGGTGACGCAGACAGTCTTCCAGCTGGGCAGGCGGCGCGCTCTGGCTGACGGCCACGCGCGCGCAGGCGGTGTCCAGCAGCGCCACCGCTTTATCCGGCAGCTGACGCGCAGGAATATAGCGATGCGACAGTTTCACCGCCGCGCTGACCGCTTCGTCGAGGAGTAAAACCTGATGATGGGTTTCCAGCGGCGACACGGTGCTGCGCAGCATCAGCACGGCTTTGGCTTCGTCCGGCTCGTGAACCTGTACGGTCTGGAAACGGCGGGTCAGCGCCGGATCTTTCTCAATGTATTTTTTGTATTCCGCCCAGGTGGTCGCGCCGATGGTGCGCAGTTGCCCGCGCGCCAGGGCAGGTTTGAGCAGGTTAGCGGCATCGCCGGTGCCCTGCTGACCGCCAGCGCCAATCAGGGTGTGGATCTCATCGATAAACAGAATAATTGGCGTGGCGCTGGACTGCACCTCGTTAATCAGCGCCTGGAGGCGCGCCTCAAATTCCCCTTTCATGCCCGCTCCGGCCTGAAGCATGCCGATATCCAGCAGCCACAGCTGAACGTTTTGCAGCGGCTCCGGCACGTCGCCGTCAGCGATACGCAGCGCCAGCCCTTCCACCACCGCCGTTTTCCCGACGCCGGCTTCCCCGGTCAGCAGAGGGTTGTTCTGGCGACGACGCATCAGAATATCGACCATCTGGCGGATCTCTTCATCGCGCCCCACCACCGGGTCAATTTTGCCTTCCCGGGCGCGCGCCGTCAGATCCTGACCATACTGCGCCAGCGTGCCCTGCGCAGCCGGTACTGCCCCGGCAGGCGCGTCCGCAGCGGCGGCGGCCTGCTGGCTCTCTTTGCTGCTGGCGCAAATGGCGTCGAACTGCTCGATCAGCACCTCGACGTTAAGACGGGTGAACTGCGCCGAAATGCTTTTCAGCACGTTAGCCAGATTCCACGTTTTCAGTATGCCGATCAGCAAATGGCCGCCGCGGATGCGGCTGACGCCAAACTTCAGCGAGCCGTAAACCCAGGCGCGCTCGACGGCGCTGTCGATATGCTCGGAAAGATCAGACACGGAACTCGCGCCACGCGGCAGGGCATCCAGCGCCGCCACGATATCGCGCGTCAGCTGCTGTTCATCAAGGGCGAAGTGACGGATGACCTGTTGCAGATCGCCATCCTGCTGCTGCATCAGCTGATGCAGCCAGTGCACCAGCTCAACGTACGGGTTGCCGCGCAGCTTACAGAAGGCAGTCGCGCTTTCCAGAGAGGTAAATAACAGCGTATCCAGTTTGCCGAAAAGCACGGCACGGCTAATTTCTGACATGTTAGTTTCCATTAACAATGATTCGGTATACGGAAGGATTATCGCTCTGCGCGATACACCAGATCGCCACGCGGAACAGGCTGAGGCTGAAGGCCGAGCCAGGTGTTGTACCCTAATCGCCCGGCGCTACCGAGCGTGGCGCCCTGCACCGCATCGGCGCGCAGGATCACCCGTGTTTCCCATTCAAATTCCACCCCGGCGTACTGTCGCACCCAGTCGCGCAGCTCGGTCACCCACCCTTCGCCCGGCAGAAAACGGTTGTAGTCGTCTGCGCTCAACGGGCCAATCTCAAGCCGAAATTTATGCTGCACGTCGCGTACCGCAATGCCGAGAAAAGCGGACTCTCCCATGCGCGGCAGGCGACGCCCCTCACCCAGCTGTGCCTGCTCCCGCGTTGAGAGCGGCATCCACTGCGGGACGTTGGCCACCAGCCTGACCGGCACGTTGAAATAGTTGCGCAGGATCTTCTCCAGCCCTTCCGGGTCCCGTCCGTGGCGGGTAAGGTGCCCGGCGTGGGTAAAGCGGGCATGCGCGCTCAGGCTGCCTTTCGACATCTGGGCAGGCTGCCCCATGCCAATCAGCGATGCCAGATACCCTTCGAAGCGCCTGTTGTCGTCGCGATCCAGTGAAACGGCAGGCTGCGCGTCCGCCCAGGCGCGGTAGAACAGCAGCGTCAGGCGGTGGTGAAAGAGGTCGGCAAACGCGCTGAGGCTGTGATCTTGATGATGATGAATACGCTCGCGGGCATACTCAGTCATGTGCACCGGCAGCGGGCCGTTAGGACCAAACAGGCCGAAGCTCAGAATGGAAACCTCATGCAGTCCGTTCTCTTCCCGCTGCCGGACCTCGGCAACCGTTGACGGCGCAAAGCCCATTGAAGGCTGCTGACCAATACGCAGCGGCTCAAATTTCGGCAGCGGCGCGCGCCCCAGCGGGTAACGTTCACCGCCCTGGGCATCAATGCGTCTTAACAGCTGGAACAGATCGTAGCGCCACGGCGTCTCGCGCACTCCGCGCCAGAATGCATCGGGCAGCGGCGTCAGGCGATGCACGCGCAGCGTTGCAGGGGCAACTTCACTCATACCAGCGCCCTTTTACCCATGCGCGGCGCCCAGTAGCCGATTTCGCCCCGCTGCTGGCTCTTGAGCGTGAACTCCGTAAAGCTGTTGATGGAGACCAGGCGGGCAAAAAGGCGTTCCAGCACGCTGCCGAAAAGCCACGGGCTGGCGCCGGAAAAGGCGCGTTCGTCCACCGTCAGGGTGATGCCGATCCCGCGGGCGAACACCACCGGGCCGGGTTCCGGCACGCGGCGGTGCACCGGCTCCAGCACGCAGTGGCGAACGCCATCCACCTGACGGGCAACCGGCGTCTCGGCGAGGTTGGCGTACAGCCCTAACAGCTGACGCAGCGCGGCAGCGCCCTCTTCGTTTTCGCTGTCCATCAGGCTGAGGTAGTTCATTTGCAGCTGGCTAATGAGCCGCCAGGTGCTGAACCCTTCGGCCAGCGCCGGACGCGGCGGCGTCGGGCCTTTACGCAGGGTCAACGCCTTCACCGGCATGGAGTCGGCCATAATAAACTGCCCAAGCTCCTGCTGGAGCATCAGCGGCAGGTCGCGGCTGGTGCACAGCACCTCGGCGGAAATGTAGCGCAAATTCTCCTGCCACGGCGCGTGCTGCGCATCCACCAGCGAGACGAAGACCTCCGAGCCGATATAGCCCGTGCGGGTGCCATAGCGCAGCGCGTGTTCGGAGAGAACGCGCTGCTCACGGCGCAGGGAAAAATAGGCGCCGTAGTTGCCCGCGTCTCCGCTCCAGGTACTCCAGAACGGACGAAACGTCTGGTCGTCCCGTTGCCCATCGGCGCTGGCATAGATTTTTTTCACGGCATAAATTTCATAATCCAGCGGGCGGATGTTATCCACCACCAGGTGGTATTCATGCTGGCTTTCGCTCAGCTTCTGCCGGGCCGCCACTTTCGGGAACAGGTTGATCACCGGCGTGCAGTGCAGCGCCAGGTGGCTGGCATCCACCACGCGCTCCAGCTGATCGTCGCTCTTGTCGAGCAGAATGAATATATCAAACGCTTTTTCGTCTTCGCAGCGCTGGATTAGCTTGCCCAGCCCGCTCAGGCTGATGAAACGAAAACGCGCCGGGAACGCAAAGTACTCCTGCAACAGGCGATAGCCGTCGAAGTTGCGCAGATCGTCCGGGAGCAGCGCCTGGTCCGCAGCAAAGCCTTCCTGACGCAGGGCGTCAGACGACAGCATCTGGCGCTGGGGCTGCTTGCTGACCGTCTGGCAGACAATACCCGCGTGGTGCTCCATCACCAGCTCCAGCAGCTTCAGCGCCTCGATGTCCGGGCCGCTTAAGAAGAACTCCAGGCGGTCAAAGTCCAGGTGCCCGAGATGCTGCGGGCCATCGCAGGCAATGCGGATCCGCAAGGCGCTGCTGATCCCCCGCTGGCTCAGGCCGAGCTGGGCCAGCGGCAGATCGGCGGGAACGCCGCCCAGCTCGATCCGCTCAATTTTTAACGGCAGCAGGTTCACCTCGTGCGCCGTGGTATAGCTGCACGTAACGCCGTTTTTTTTCAGCGCCAGGCTGTCCATCATGGTGCCGCGCGGCACAATAAAGCCTTTGCTCAGGTCGCCCCGGCTGCTGTCGGGCTGAATTTCAGCGATCGCCATCGACGGCGTAGGCGCCAGATAATTTGGCGCAATCATCTCCAGCATACGCTGTGAAAAGCGCGGGAATTCGGCGTCCATTTTCATCTGCACGCGGGAGGTCAGGAAGGCGAAACCTTCCATCAGGCGCTCAATGTACGGGTCCGCCACTTCGATGCCGCGCATGCCGAGCCGCCCCGCCACTTTCGGGTAGCGTTCGGCGAACTCTGCGCCCATCTCGCGCAGATAGGCCAGTTCACGGTTGTAATATTCGAGCAGTTTGCTTTCCATAATTACCCCGCATCCTTCAGTTCAAAATGGCCGTTCTCAAGATCGACGTCGGTGCGAAAGAGAAACTCCAGCGGATACGGTACGCACCACAGGCGGCCTTTGATTTCGATAGACAGAACGTTGTGCAGATCTAACGAGGAGGTATCGGACACGCAGCGAACCTGAAGCCCCTGCGGCAGGATCCGCGGTTCAAAGTTAATAATCGCTTCGGTGAGCTTGCGCTGAATGTCGTGCCATTCGATATCGGACATTCTTTTCCCCGCCAGCGGCGCGACGCCAAAGTTAACGACGGAACGGCTCACCTGCGTCAGCCCGCTCAGATCGCTGGAGGCATCGTGGTTAATGGTGTTAAACAACCACTGTAAATCCCGCAGGACGTTACGACGCAGCGCGGCGTGGGTGATCAGATTGCTGTTGGCGGACTCGCGTTTTTTTTCCGGATCGTTATCCGTCAGGCGATCCAGCAGTGAGGGCTGCATTTTGTCGCGCGCCCCCACTTTCTCCTGCCTGCTGCGGGCCTGCCAGCCGCTGCGCAGCAGATCGCCTTCGCCAGCGGGATTACTCATCCGCACCATCCGAGGTGAATGTCACCAGGCTCAGGGTAAGCAGCGGGCTTTCGCTTTGCTCGCTCAGCCAGGCTTTCTGCCCCATGCCTTCATACAGAGCGCCGTCATCGTCCAGCGGGAGCCACTCGGTGGTGCGCCCCAGCTTAACGCTGTCTGGCGCCCCGTCAGCAAACGGATAACGCGCCGGGATCTGACACACCTGCTCGGTGCCGTCCGTGAGGCGGACCAGCGCATGACGCCACACCAGATCGGTCACGCTGGCCGGAGCCTGAAAACGGATCGCGTCGATGGCGCAGAACGGCACCCAGAAATAACGGCCATTGACCAGGGTTTCACACACCGGCCCCAGACGGGCATCGCCGTCCATCAGCCATTCAAAGGTGTGGCTCTCTTCATTTTCCAGCGTGACCTGCCCGCGGCTTGCCGGAGCCTGTTCGAGTGCCGCCAGACGCAGCGTTTGCGCATTCCCGGCGCTTTCGGTCAGCGCCTGGGCTAACGTCGTCAGCCACGGCCACTGCGCCTCGGGCATTGCCGGTCGCGCCTCTCCCGCGAATACGCGCGCCCGCTGCTGTTCACCCTGAATGGCCTGCTCCAGCAGCGTTACGGTCGGTTTTGCCTGCGGCTTCAGCGCCAGCCAGCTTTTCAGCTGGGTCAGGGCGCGCGCCCAGTTGCCACTGAGGATCAGGAACTGCACAAACGCGGCGCGCAGATCGGCATCCGCCGGACGGGTTTTGATATCGGCTTCCAGGCGAAGCAGCGCGTCGCTAATCGACTCACCCGCCAGACGTTGATAAAGCGTATTCATAGCCCCTCCTTAATTCGCCGCGCGCCAGGCGCCCACTGCCGGATCGCGCAGCTGCGGACGCAGCGTGTCAATCAGAACAACGTTCAGCTCCGCGCCCGGTGCAACCCATGCGCTCCAGATCTTCTTCACCTCTGCGATACGCGCCTGGAGTCTGGCGTCGTCGCTGGCGATCTCACGGGTGATTTCCACCGCCACCGTGCCGTTGCTCTTCCAGCCGTTCAGAGTGTTGTCGTACGGCAGGATCATCCAGCTCTGGTCGCTGTTCGGGGTGCTGAAGACCATGCGCTCTTTGTTGACGGAGGTGATCAGCGCCTTTTCAGGATCGACCGCGTTGTTCAGCCCCATCACCGGGAAGCCGTGAATGTAGGTGACCGGAATCGCTTTCTGCGCCCCGTTACGGTTCTGCGTCACCACGGTGTGGCCGCTGAGCCAGCTGCCGTTGCCGCAGCGGGTGGTGTCGGAATCCGGAATAAACAGCGCTGGCGCGGAGGAACCGCCCTCCCAGAAGGTGCGCAGGTGGCAACCGTCCTGAAGGGTGAACTCCTGCCATGGCGTACGATCTGCCGCCACGGTGTGCGTCTCCGGATTCTGGTCAGGCGGCAGCAGCGCGCCTGAGGTGGAGGTCGTTGCCGCCGCCGTTTCCTGCTGTTTCACCACCAGCGCCCAGTCCTGCGCTTTAGCCGCTGTGCCCCGGGCAAGCGTGGTGCCTTCCGGATCGTTAAGCGTCCAGCTCAGGGTATTCAGCTTGCTGCACTGGTGCTCCAGCAGCGAGCCAAGGCGCGGCACGAAGTTTTCCAGCACCGAAACCTCTTTCTTGCCGTTCGCCACGATACGCAGCGCCACGTCCGCCTTACACCAGCTTTGCGGCGTATTGTCTTTTATGTTGTCGATCCAGATATCCAGCTTCTGCGCAGGAGACTGCACGATGCGGAAGTTTTCAGCCTGTGCGGTGGTCGCCAACGTCAGAAGAGCCAAACCCGATAGCCAAAGTTTCATATCAATCCTTGTGTGTCTAATCAGTTCCGCAGGGAAGAAATTGTGCTGCGTCAGAGAGCGTATGCAGCAAAGTGGTGTCCTGAGGGTTGCCCATCCACACCGCCACGGCGGTATAGTTATCCTGAGCATTGCCCTCCTGTTCGGCATTCTTTTGAATGATTTGGTTCATTAAGGTCAGCCACTCCTGTGGCGTATTGACCATGTGCAGCGACTGCTTCATCTGCTCTTCGCTGACGCCGTGCCAGAAGCCGTCGGTGCAGAGTAAAAAGGCATCACCGTCCTCCACCTGCACGACATCGCTGTAGCTCGCTTCCGGTCCGCCATTCTCAATACCCAGCGCCAGATACAGCAGGTTGCTGTTGAGATCGTCGGTCTGATGCCCGGCATCTTTCATCTGCTGGACGAGGCTGTGATCGGTGGTGACATGCCACAGCCAGCCGCGGCGAAACAGGTACAGGCGGCTGTCTCCGGCGTGCGCCCAGTAAGCCAGACGGTAATCCCTGTCGATAAACAGGCTGACCAGCGTGGTGCCCATCCGGCGATAGTCCTGCACGGCCTGTTGTTCGCTGAGGATGGTGCGGTTCGCCGTTTGGACGTAGTCACGAATATGCTGCGCATTCAGGTGCTTGTCGCCATCAAAGCGGGAAATAATGCTGTTGCGGGCCAGCTCAGCGGCCACCTCGCCGCCCGGCAGGCCCGCGATGCCGTCACAGACGACAAAGCAGGCTGAACGTTCCCCGATGGTTTCTCCCGTCTGATCCTGGTTGCTGGCGCGCGTCCCCTGGCGGGAGAGAGAAGCCGTTGCGATATTCATTTTTCTTCCGATCCGCTTTGTGAGTCTTTGTACTGATTGACCTCCATGTCATAGGCATGGAGGAAGGCTTCGCCAAACAGGGTATGGAAGTCGTCCTCGATCTCGCCCGCCGTCTCGCCATAGCTGCGAACGAAATAATCCCACAGCGCGGCTTTACGGCTGCCCGGCAGCGCCAGGCGTGACGTCATCCCGTTCTGCTTCGCCTGCTCTTCCAGCTGTTCCGGGTTAAAGGATTGCAGCATGGCGGCGATAATGGCGCGGATACCAGAGATCATCCCTAGCTGGTGTGCCTGGAGATCGATCAGCGCATCACGCACCGATTTGGTCGGCGGCATAAAGCCCGGCATCGGCGTGCCGAACATCTGGATCAGCACCGTTTTCCCGGTCGGCAACAGTTTGAACGGGTTGTTCGCATCGTCGAGCACCATGGTCATATCGGCTTTCACCCCACGCTTGAGGATGGAGCGCGAGGAGAGCAGCGCCACGGTCCCCTGCGAGAACATGCCCAGGATCTGCCCCAGCTGACGCATATTTTCCCGGTCGAATTGCGGTACCGGCTGCATTTCGCTCAGGCCCATGCCCTCCAGCAGCGCCTCCAGCAGTTCGCCCTGAAGCACCTCGCCCCGCTCGCCGGTCTGCGCGGAGGCAGCAGGCGATGCAGCGTTTTTAACCGGGTCGATACGCAGGCGGCCTTTAGGCGCCTGCGCGTTGCTGCGCGCCACGGCCTGCGGCGTTGGCATGGTGAAGCCAGCGTAATCGGGGCGCGCGGGCTCCTCTTCCGCGCGCGGCGCGTCCTGTGGTTCAGTCGGTTCCGGATCGAACAGCGGTGAGCTGGCCAGCGCATCCTCTTCCTGTGCGGCTTGCGCTTCAGGCTTTGGCTCCGGCTTATCGGCCACGATTTCATCCGGATGGGTTAACGGCGCGCCGCCCATCAGGCCGAGAGGGTCATCGTGACGCGCGGCAGGTGCGCTCGCCGACCCGCCAAACAGGGCTAACGGATCGAGTTCGTCCGCCGCCTCTTCCTTTGGCTGGGCAGGTTTGCTTTCGTCCGGCTGTACCAGCGTTGAAGGGGTGATATCGTTAAAGATGCTCTCTTTTTTAAACAACGCTTCATCGCTAAACAGCGTGTCCGGGTCAACGTTTTTACGTTCAAGCGACGGTTCGGCGTCGTTAAACATTGCCAGCGGATCTTCGGCATTCCGCTCCGGGGCCGCAGGCTGGGAGAACGGGTCGTGGGAGGCCGCGGGCTGTGGTTTTGCCCGGTTGCTGGAGATGCTGTCGGAGATGGAAAACTCCTGCATCAGGCTGTCCCAGATTTCCGACGGCACGGCCGTAGGTTCAGCTTTTCCGCGAGGCGCGGCGCTGGCCGGTTTCGGTTGCGGCGCTGGTGCAGGTGTCGCCGCTGGGCGCGCCTGCTGCATGCTGGCCGCCATGCGGCTTACGGGCTGGGTGTCATGAATGAGTTCGCTGACTTCAATGCGATAATCATCAATACCGAGAATATCCCCATCCTGAAGCTCAACCTGACGCCCACGCTCCAGCGGGATATCATTCAGTACCACGCGGGTAACGCTGCCGCGGTTCGTGACGCGGCATTCGCCACTGGCGTCGACGTGAACGATGGCCTGCAAACGCGAGATGGTGCGGTCATTGTCCGGCAGCACCAGATTGTTATCCGTACCGCGCCCAATGGTGCCGCCCGGGGCATAAAAATCACAGCTGCTTTGCGGCGGCTGATGACCGGGTTTCGTAGAAATAATCGTGAATCGCATGGCGTATTCCTGCTGGTATGATTAGCGCTCAAACGCTGCCGCTCTCGGGGGTGAGAACGGCGGGGTTTGGGGGTTAAGGGCTGATTAAAGCTATTTGACTACATTCAGGAAAATAATGCCGATAAGCAGCCATAGCGTAAAAAGTAAGGCCTGAACTTTATAGCGTCGATGCAGTTTTAATATCCAGCCGATTCTCTCTTCCGGTAAAGCCTGAACGAATTTATAGGCATCGTCCTGAACATTTCTGTCTTTGGTAAATTTCATCTTCACGCCTTTGCGAAGACGAACAAACCAGATTATTTTTTGATAGTTCGCCAGCGAACCAAAAAAAGATGCGTAATTTGTCACCAGATCGAGATCGTAGCCTTTTTGCCGATATTCTGAAAGAAGCTGATTATATTCGGCCTCGTGTTTTTTAAAATAACGGGAACTGATGAGGTCCATGATTACAACCATCAGGAACAAGGCCACAATAAGAAAGAACAGTAAACAGTCCATATACACCATAATATACTACCAAGGCTGGCGAAGTTGCACTCATCTTGAGCTCCATCGCAGATTGTGACTTGAAGACGCCAGATGGTACGGTCAAATCTCCTGGCAATATCGGTGAAACGCTATTTTTGGACATTGAGCAGACGAATTGCGTCGCTATTGGCAATTAAGCTGCACTTTAATATCTGATAATTACCCGGTTCGGTACCGCCTACCTGCTCTTTAAGTAAGGAAACAATCACCTTGTCAGCTTTTTCAAAATTCTCTGGAGGTAGATCGCTTGCTTCGAGCCATGCAGCGGCACTGGCCTCTGCATCATCCTTCAGGATTTTACTATCTGCAATCTTGCTGATGCATCGATTTTGCACCCAGTTTTCAAAGATTTGTTGCTGAGTAAAAGCACTAACATCAGGCAGTGTTTGGGAGTAAGCGACTGAGGCATTTAAAACCAATACAAGCAGCAACAAACGTTTCATTTCAGGCTCCACAATGTTGCGTTTGTAGGAATAAATGAACCATTGCCAGGAGAGCCAAGAAAATGACAATCATCAGAGCAAATATTTCCATTCCACAGTGTTACATGTCCGGTTGCATCATACCAGCCATGTCCGGTAAATATGATGATGCCCTGCTTGCCTGCAAATTGTGCAGGAGTTGGTGAAGAGACTGACATATCTGCACTGCCCAGAACTGTGGGTAGGAATGCAATCATATCTTTGACACGGAACATGTACCGCTTCTTGTCATTCCCGGTCACTGTTGCATATTTACTATTAGAAGGTATCGGAATGCCACAATAGTTTAAAACGTAGCTCATACGAATGGGGCAGGCATTTTTAAAAATTCCGGCTTCAATATTGTGCTGGACTTTCCCACCCAATAATTTGCCCACCGTTTCGACATTGACATTAACTTCTCTGAATCTGTTCCAGGCGGCACCAAAAGCAGGACGCATAAATATTTTCCCTTTTAGAAAATACAGGCTAAAGTGAGCCCTTTCGGGCCCACTTCTGTTACGCTTCTTTGTTTTCTTTGATGTTCCAGCCAGCGCTGCTTTCAGCACCTTTACCACCGGCAGTGGTCTGCTCCCAGTACTGCTGTTTCACTTTCGCAGCCTGGAATGCATAGGTCACGCCAACGGTATCGCCGTTGTCTGCACCCGTGTACTGAACGGAAGTCACGAGAACGTCTTCCAGGGTGATGCGGGTGTATTCAACCTGCTGACCACCCGCTTTGCAGACGGACAGTTCAACTTTGGTCAGGTGTTTACCGCTTGCGCAGTGTTTCAGGATTGCTGTAGTGGATTTGTCGATCAGAGCGTTAACGTGCAGGTCGTTAAAGTTCACTTTACCGGCACCGCCGCCACCGCCAACGCTCATATTACCTGGCTGGGACGCGCCCCAGGAGAAGGAGGTAATATCAGTCCAGCCGGTGTGGTTAGAATCTTTAGATTCGCCCGTAACACCCTCGACCTTCAGAAACATATCAATAGCCATAATATCTACTCTTCGTGGATGAACAATATTGCTTTCGAAAAAGCCCTTATATGGCAAACAGGAAAGCATGGGGCTGAATAAAACCGTCCATATTTTACCTCTGCCTCATATCAAACGACCCGTGTCATTTGACAGTCTTACATTCCCCCTGAATGAAAGGAAAGAATGTGAAGTCTTTTACTATTGTGGATTATCCTGAATCCAGGTGCGGTCAGGATTTCCGATGATTAATTGAGGAACAAGTTGATTAAGTTCGTCACTATGATAAAGACGCAGGCAATTTAAGGTTACGCCTTTTACATCGGGTTTTCTCTCAGAATGAAAGGCGTTGGTTGCGCCTTTATATTTATTAATAAGAGCATTGATTTTGTCATTGCCATTCTCAATATCGAAAGGTACCCATTCCAGTAAGGCGCTACTGCTACGGGCTGCATCCAGAGAAAACTGGCTTTTATCATCTGCAACTTGTGCCAGGCAGCGAGAAAAAACAACGTCTTTAACAACTTGCTTATAAGGCATTTTTTTGACAAACGACACCGGATCGTCAATTGCATACACAGAGGCGGAACTGGTGAGCAACAGTAGACTAGCAATCATTTTTTTCATGGCAACTCCCAAAAATTAGCTTTGGTCGTCGAGTAATTCGTCTCCGGCGCATTGAAATAACAGTGATCCGAACAGGTTAAACCATTCCAGAATGTTGCATGACCTGCGGCGTCACTCCAGCCCTGTACCTCAAACAGAATGACGCCCTTTTTGTTGGCTAATTGCTGAACGGGTAAGGAAGGATAACTCACGATCATGTCAGGTTTACCCCACTGACGCGTCAACCAGGCAATGACATCCTTTACGCGGTAGAAGTACCATTTATTATCAGCACCGGATACCGTGAGATTTGCAATACGCGGAACGGGATGCCCGGTATAGTTAAGAACATAACTCATGCGTACGGCACAACTATTTGACCACCCGCCCTCGTCTGGCGGTATTTCGAAGTTGTGCTTAACTTTGCCGCCGATAACTTGCTTAACTTTGCCGATAGAATCATTTGCATCGTAAATACGTGTTGCCGCCGCCCAGGCAGCAACAAACGAAGGTCTCGCGGTCATATTTCCTCTCAAATTTCCATACTATAAAGCTAACGCCGGGCAAGGCCCCCCGGCGGCAATTATCATTACGCGTCCTTCGTCTTCAGCGATGGCAGTTTAGATACCAGACGCAGGGAAACGGTCAGACCTTCCAGCTGGTAGTGTGGACGCAGGAAGAACTTCGCGGCGTAGTAGCCAGGATTGTCTTCAATTTCCTGCACCTGCACTTCCGCCGCCGCCAGCGGTTTGCGGGACTTGGTCTCCTGGGAGGAGTTCGCCGGGTCGCCGTCCACGTAGTTCATTACCCAGTCGTTCAGCCAGCGTTCCATCTCTTCGCGCTCGCGGAAGGAGCCGATTTTGTCGCGCACGATGCACTTCAGGTAGTGAGCAAAACGGCAGCAGGCAAACAGGTACGGCAGACGGGAGGCCAGGCGCGCGTTAGCGGTGGCGTCCGGGTCGTGGTACTCGGCCGGTTTTTGCAGAGACTGCGCGCCGATGAAGGCGGCGAAGTCGGAGTTTTTGCGGTGCACCAGCGGCATAAAGCCGTTTTTCGCCAGTTCCGCTTCACGACGGTCGCTGATGGCGATCTCGGTCGGGCACTTCATGTCCACGCCGCCGTCATCGCTCGGGAAGGTGTGGCACGGCAGGTTTTCCACCGCCCCGCCGGATTCCACGCCGCGAATCGAGGTGCACCAGCCGTACTCTTTGAAGGAGCGGTTGATGTTGGCTGCCATCGCATAGGCCGCGTTCGCCCAGGAGTAGCTGTTGTGGTTCGCGCCGTCGGTCTGCTCTTCAAAATCGAAGCTGTCCACCGGGTTGGTGCGAATACCGTACGGCAGACGCGACAGGAAGCGCGGCATCACCAGGCCCAGATAGCGGGCATCTTCCGATTCACGCAGTGAACGCCAGGCAGCGTATTCGGTGTTCTGGAAGATCTTGGTCAGGTCGCGCGGGTTAGCCAGCTCCTGCCAGGACTCCATCTGCATCACGCCCGGCGCGGTGCCGGTGATGAACGGACAATGGGCCGCAGAGCCGATGCGCGCCATCTCGCCCAGCAGCTCAACGTCCTGCGGGCTGTGGTCGAAGTAGTAGTCGCCCACGATGCAGCCAAACGGCTCGCCACCGAACTGGCCGTACTCCTGCTCGTAGATTTTTTTGAAGATCGGGCTCTGGTCCCAGCCTACGCCCTTGTAGCGTTTCAGGGTGCGGCCCAGCTCCTGCTTGGAGATGCTCATAAAGCGGATCTTCAGCATCTCGTCGGTTTCGGTGTTGTTCACCAGGTAGCTCAGGCCGCGCCAGGCGCTCTCCAGCTTCTGGAACTCCTCGTGGTGAATGATCTGGTTCACCTGCTGCGAAAGCTGCTCGTCAATACCGGCAATCAGGTTCTGAATGGTGCGGTAGGTATCGTTTGAGAAGGTCACGGTGTTTTCCAGCGCCTGCTGCGCCAGGGTTTTAACCGCGCTTTCTACGGCAGAGCGCGCCTGATCGGTTTTCGGGCGGAACTCTTTATTCAGCAGCGCGCTGAACTCGTCCTGGCTGAACGCCTGGCCCGCCTGCTGATCGTGTTGTTGAGTCTGGTTGCTCATTGATTATTCCTCGCTACCTTTCGCACTTTCGTCATTTTTTGGCAACTGGCTCAGGGATTTGAGCAGCGTCGGATCCTGGAGAATTTTCGCGATCAGCTCTTCCGCACCGTTTTTACCGTCCATGTAGGTCAGCAGGTTGGAGAGCTGGGTACGGGCTTCCAGCAGCTTGTTCAGCGGCTCTACTTTGCGGGCCACCGCGTCCGGCAGGAAGTCGTCCATGCTGTCGAAGGTCAGATCGACGTTGAGCTTACCTTCGCCGGTCAGGGTGTTATCCACCTGGAACGCCACGCGCGGCTTCAGCGCCTTCATGCGTTCGTCGAAGTTGTCGATGTCGATTTCCAGGAACTTACGCTCGTCGACGGCTGGCAGATTTTCCACCGGCTTGCCAACCAGATCAGCCATAACGCCCATCACAAACGGCAGCTGAATTTTGCGTTCTGCGCCGTAGATCTCTACGTCGTACTCGATCTGCACGCGGGGAGCACGGTTGCGTGCGATGAATTTCTGTCCACTGTTACTCATTGCCATGATGTTCTCCATCAAAGATGCGCGGTGAAGGTGAAACGGCAGACTCCATGCCTGTCGTCATAATGCCAGGACGCGTCATTCGCGGCGTCCAAAGATGTTTTCCAGTTGGTTAACGCCGTCTGGCGCCAGGTCGCGAATAATGTCCATAAAGTTGAGTTCAGACAGCCGCTGCACCCGTTCAATCATCAGCGGTGCGGGATGGCTGGGTTCGTACTGCGCAAAATACTGTTTCGCTTTTTCCAGCATCAGCTGGGCGTCGGCGCGGCTGGTCACCTGCACGCTGCGCCAGTCCGTCACCTGCTGAACGGGCGACGCGGCCACCGGCTGCGGCTCGGCATGCTGTTCAGCCTGCGCGTCACGGTTCGGCAGCAGCTTGCTGATATCGGTCACCTGACAGGCGCTGGAAACCAGCCCGACGGTTTTCAGCAGCTGTTCCATCTCCGGGACGCCACTTTCCCCGAGATAGCCGGTAAGCAGTTCGCGGATGGCCAGCAGGCGTTCGTTGATCACGATTACCGCTTCGGTGCCGGGCTGATCGCCCCGGGCCAGCTCATCGATCAGTCGTGGACGACCGCCCGGATAATCCGGACACTCGGTTTTACTGCCGTCAAGCAGCGCCTGGGCGTCACGGAGCGAAATCTCATCGCCGTTTGAGCGGAGCAGTGAGGCGTTACGCACCGCGACCGTCAGGTCAGATTTATCGCTCAGCCCGGCGAGGGCGTTAATGCGGTAGAACGGATCGGTTTCGCCATACTCTTCCAGCAGCGGGTAAAGTTGCTCCCAGTAACGGGACAGGGCTTCCTGCACCAGCAGTAGCCCGTCGGCGTAACCTGCCAGCCCGCGACGACGCGTCCAGGCATGGGTTAACGCCAGCATGACGCGAAGATCTTTGGTGCGACCCAGCAGGCTGGTGGCGAGTTTTTCCACCGTGTTCCAGTCGGCAGGCTCTGCCGGAATGATGGTGTCGCCAAACTGCTGCTCGGCTTTGCCCTGACTGGCCTGCCCCATGGCCTGGAAATCAGCGTCGTACTCCAGGTTTTCACCGCAGGGGTTATCGGGGCTTATCGGCGCGAGAAATTCATCGATATTCATAAGATCCCTGCTTATTCAAACATAGGCGGGTAAAGACCGTGGCGGCCCGGACGGGCGCCGCCTGCCGGATCGAACAGCAGCGTAAAGAGCTGCCCGGTGAAGTTTCCGCTGTGGACGTGGGTGTACAGCGGATAGCCGTCGCAGCGGTTTGTCCACCAGTAGCTGGTCTGACGCAGCGGATCAAAACACTCCGCCGCCTGCGGCCAGCCCAGCGTGCTCTGACCATCGTCGTCATAGCCAATCACGTCGAGAATGTCGGAACGCTTTTGCGGCTCAACCGGCTGGGGCGCCGGGATGGTCATCAGCATTTCATCCAGCTGGGAGGCAGAATAGCTGTTACGCACCGCGTGCAGCCCCAGACGGCCAAGCTGCTGGTACCAGCTTTCAGCCTGCCCGAGCAGGCGGGATGACCACTCGGCGGGGGTGAAGCTCAGTTGCAGGCATACCGGATAGTGGCGGCCTACGCTGTCACGGCCCGGCAGCAGGCAGCCCATCTGAATCATCTGGCTACCGAGCATCGGCGGGACGACAAAGTTCCACACCGGGGCTTTTGAAAACGGGCGCTCGCCGCTGCGCTGCTCTTCCTGTTGCCAGGCCAGCAGGCCGACCTGGAACCAGTGCGACCACTGGCGTTGCAGGGTATCCGGAAAGCGACGCTGCAAAAAATCTCCGGCGCTGGGTAATTTGCCATACCAGCTATAACGGTTCATCGCAGGGGTATTCGTCATACGGCTGTCCTTGCGGTTATGGGCATGAGAAACGGGGAAGCTGGAACGGGTTACGGATGCTGTTCGGGGCAAACTCCAGCGTGACCTGATGTCCGTCGACGTTGAAGGTCGCCTGACGGCTCAGGCTACCCGCGCCAGGGCTGGTGCGCGCCTTGTCGAAAAAGCGGTTGAGCGCCCAGGAACCGTTAGTTACCAGCGTTGCGGTGCTGCCATTGGCCAGACCGAGCTGCATACGCACCTGGTTCGTCCCGCCCGGCCCCGGCCAGGTCATGATCTGCACCGCCTGCGGACCGTGGCTGTAGCGCAGCAGCTGACCGTCCACGTCCAGCGTCAGGTTCAGAATGGTGTTGTCCATCCGCACGGTGCGCACCGTGACCTTAAAGGATGGCGTGGTCGCGCCGTTGGCAAAGAAGGCATCGCGGACAGACTGCGCCTGCTGGAACGGACGCAACAGCCCTTCGCTGCCCGGCAGCGTTTTACCGTCGATGCCCGGCATAAAGCGCCAGTTCGCCTGGGTGGTGTCCACCTTGTTGGTCAGGTTGTCGCGGAAAAAGGTGTCCATCAGACCGGTGCCCGGCGCGAACATGCGGGCGAGATCGTCCGGCGTCACCTCGGTGCTGGCGCTGCGCACCAGCGGATAACGCCCGGCAATCGCCTGACGGCAGAACCCACCCACTTCCACGTTGATGCGCTTACGCACGTTCTCCAGATCGCGACGCTGGGTGTCGCTGCTGGCGCCGACGGCCATATTGCTGAACATGGTTTGCAGCCCGCCCGGCAGACGGCCCGCGCTGGCTTGCAGGCGGCTGATTGCATCCCCGCCCGGCGCAGGCATACCGCTGTTTGCCGCATCCTGAACGGCGGTCAGGTAACGATAAAGCTCGTCAACCTGCTTAAGAAAATCGTCAAAGACGATGGTCTTGCCACCCTTCTCCAGTGGCTGCGCCAGCTCAATCATCGGCGCATAGTGGTCAGTCACCAGTTGCTCAGGCGCCTGCGTCACAACCGCGCCCTGCGTCGGGGCATTGTCACCGTTGCTGAACAGCGCTTCCAGCGTGCGGGTGGCGCGGTTGCTTTGGTCTTCCGCTTTCTGCGCATCTTCCGGCGCAGGCGCAGTGCGCGACAGGGTCAGCACCTTGCTCAGGTTAAGCACCAGACGGCGCAGCGGCGAGTTGGTGCCTGAAAGCAGGCGCGCGGTGTTAATGCGCTGGGAAAGATCGGCGCTGTTGTTGAGCTGAATGTCAGCGAGAAAGCGATCCCAGTTGACGATAAAGTCGCGCATGTAGAGCTGGCGCACGGCGTTATCGATCTGCTGTTTATCTTCCTGGGCGGTGGTCGCTCCCAGTACCCAGGCGTCGTCCTCGTGCAGGGCGGTGGTCACGCTGTCGATCTGGTCGTTGAAGCTCTTCCAGTAGCCGTCCGGCGTATAGAGGCCCGGTACGCCCTCACTCACCGGCTTGCCGCTTTTACGGGAAAACACCAGCTCGCTCTGCGGGCCGCCGAGATCTGAAAGCGAAACCGGCTTCAGGTTTTCATCATGCTCCAGCAGACGTTTCAGGCGGCCATAGACGCGTGTTGAGAGCGGCTGCTGGTTGATAAGCGCCCTTTCACGTGCGACCAGATCCTCATCCTGCGCATACGGTGAAGCCTGGATTTTTGGCTCCAGCAGCTGGGTCAGGTGCCATTCCAGCTCCTGAAGCTGCGCCTGCGTCACGTTCTGCGGCAGGTTGCGTTGCAGGTTAAGCATCACCCACGAGTGCAGGAATTTGCCGTCATAATGCTTCGGCTGGTAGAGCATCTGATAGGCCTTCAGCGCCTCATAGCTGTACTCCACGTCGCTGCCGTTGTCGTTGCGCAGCCAGGTGGTAATGTGCATTGCCACGGCGGGCAGCAGCATCTGATCCAGCGCCTTCTGATACAGAGACTGCGAGGCATCGCTGACGTCATCCCCGCGATAAAGCCCCATGCGGCGGGAAACCGGCGGGTCGTTAACGTCGAAGGCATCGCTTTTCGGCAGATCCACCAGGCTGTTAAGCAGCGGCAGAAGCGCAAACAGATCGCGCTGGGGCTGGTTTTGCAGCGCCTTGCTCTGCTGCTCCAGCATCGGCACTTTTGCGTCCACCTCTTCCAGATAGGCTTTATTTTTGGCGTAGCTGGTCAGCCACAGGCCACCCAGGATCACCAGCAGGGCCAGCAGCGCCGCGTAGCCGGACCACATCACGGCGCGGTTGCGCAGCTCCCACCAGCGGTTTTCCCCGGCGATGCCCGCTTCCTGGAAAATCACGTTTTGCAGCAGGTTTTTAATGAAGAAGCTTTGGCCCTTCGCGCCCGGGATCGGCGCCTCTTTGCTCACCGAATCCCAGCGCGTGCTTTCTTCCCCTTCGGGCAAGGAGAGCGCGCGGTTCAGCTCGCCCATCACGCGGTCAAACGGCATCCCTTCCTGAGTGCCGCTGGCAAAGTAGATGCCGCGCGGCGAAAATTCGGTTTCGAAGTTTGAGCGGGCAAAGACCGTGCTCAGGTAGTCTGCCAGCAGCGGACGCAGCGCGGCGAACTCCTGCGGGAAGAGATAGGCTTCCGCACGGGTTTTGGCGTCATGCTCTTTGAGCATGGTTTCCGGCAGGCCGGCGTCCAGACGCTGTTGCAGCAGGGAAAATTCCTGCTGGAAGTTGCCCATCAGGTCGTAATCGGCGTGTTTGGTCTGCTCCCACGGCAGCGTGAAGCCCCAGATCTGGTCGCGCTGGGCTTTGTCGTAATCCGCAAACCAGGCGCGGAAGCCTTTAAGCAGGTCCGCTTTGGTCACCATCACATATACCGGGAAGCGAATACCCAGCTGTTCATGCAGCTCGGAGAGACGCTGGCGCAGGTTGACCGCCTGCTGGCGCGAGGCCTCAGCGGACTGCGAAAGCAGGTCGGAAATGCTGATGGTGATAATCACGCCGTTGATGGGCTGGCGACGGCGGTATTTACGCAGCAGGTTGATAAACTCCAGCCACTCCCCGGCGTCCTGAACCTGCTCGCTCTCCTGAGTGGTGTAGCGCCCCGCGGTATCCAGCAGAACCGCCTCGTTGGTGAACCACCAGTCGCAGTTGCGCGTGCCGCCAATGCCGCGCAGCGCGGTTTTACCGAAGCGGTCCGCCAGCGGGAATTGCAGCCCGGAGTTGGCCAGCGCGGTGGTTTTACCGGAACCCGGCGCGCCAATAATGACGTACCACGGCAGCTGATAGAGGTACTGCGTGCTAAAGCGCTGCGTCCACTGCGCGCCATGTCCCGCTTTGCTGAAGTGGGCTTTTTTCAGCATCTGGGCGGCTTCATCGAAACGCCCGGCAAGGATCTGCTCCTCGCTGTTCAGCCGTTTCTGCGGATCGGCCGCCTCCGGGCTGGTGGTATTTTCGTTGAGCTTGTCCATCAGCTTACGGTTCAGCCAGGCGTTATACAGCCGCGGCAGAATGTGGCTCTGGGCCCAAATAAGGTAGACCACCGCAATGCTGATGACGCGGTTCTGCTCTGATTCAAGGGGCCGGGTATCCACGATGGACAACAGCGGGCCAATCATCCAGATGACCGCCGCGAGCGCCGTTACGCCCAGGAAGCTCCACAGAATGCGATTGGTCAGTATAGAAAGTAGAGTTGTCAGCATCCTTAGTTTCCTTGCGGCAATCCGTTCAGCTCGGCCTGGGTATTGTCAGGCGATACCAGCAGCGTAATCTCCACGCGGCGGTTACGGGCGCGATTTTCAGGCGTGGTGTTAGGCGCTACCGGGTTGATCTCGCCCCGCCCTTCGGCTTTGACGCGCTCAGGCTGCGAGAGGCTGCCCTGGAGCTGTTTTTGCACCGAACGGGCGCGCTCAAGCGAGAGTTCATAGTTAGAGGCGAAGCGTGCGCTGCGGATCGGCACGTTGTCGCTGTACCCCACCACCAGAATTTTGCCGCTGACGTTATTCATCGCCTGGGCGATGCGGTCGATGACCGGCTCATAGCGCTCGCGCACCACCGTTGAGGCCGAGGCAAAGAGTCCGTCCCCTTTCAGGATCACCACGCTGCGATCCGCCTCATCCTTAACGGCCACCAGACCGGCATCAATTTCCGGTTTCAGGAAGCCGCGCAGGTTCAGCACCGCCGGCAGCTGACGCGCAGGCTGCTGGATCGTGGTTTCCGGCAGTTGGGACTGGTAAATTTTCGCCAGCACCGGGCTGGTGTTATCACCCAGACGCCAGTTCAGCACGATATAGAACAGGCAGGCGATAAAGCCGACCAGCGCCACGCACGCCCAGAGAGGGATCATCGGCCGCCAGAGCTTGCGCAGAACGGGGCGATCTTCCGGATGCGGCGAAAGCGGCGGCGGGTAGCTGCCGCGCACGCCACGGATCATCTGCCACAGGCGCTGTTTGATGGTTTCAAGCTGGGTCCGGCCATTGTCCAGCACGCGGTAGCGGCCTTCAAAGCCGAGCAGCAGACAGTAGTTGATCATCTCCAGCAGCAGAATGTGTTCGCGCGGATTCTGCGACAGACGCGCCAGCAGCTGGAAAAACTTCTCGCCGCCCCAGGTTTCGTTATGAAACGTCACCAGCAGACCATTGCTTGACCAGACGCCGCTGCTTCCCCAGGGGGTCAGCGCGGCGGCTTCGTCCAGCGCCGTGCAGAGGCAGTAGCGCGCGCCGACAATCACTTCATACGGTAAGCCCGCCTGCTGGCATCGCACCTCGAAACGGCGAATTTCGTCAATCAGGCGCTGGCGCAGCCCGACCTGATCGTCGTGGGAAACCGAATGACGGATTTGCGGAATCGCATTGAGCAGCGGATTGGCGGCCGCCACCAGCTGATTGTTCCCACTGGCTCCGGTAAACACGGCATCACTGCCGGTATCCTGTCGTTCCTGCATATTAAGCGCTCGCTTTATTATTCTGTCGGGCTACGGATGGCCCAGAACTCCATATCGAGACCCGGGAATTCCCCTGCGAGATGCAGCGCGAATGCCCCGGACTTGTCCATCTCGTGCCACAGTTCGCTGCCCCTCTCGAGTTCGAAATAGCTGTAGCCTGCATGCCACGGGATCTGCGGCGGCGCGACGGGCATTGCCCGAAGCATGATGCCCGGCAGCTGGAGCTGAACCAGATCGCGAATTTTCGACACTGGCGCAACCTTCATCTGAGCAGGGAAATGGGTTTGCAGGTGTTCGCCGGGGACATTGGCTTTTACCGCCAGCACGAAGCCGAATTCGCGGACCATGCTGGTCTCCGGCACGGTGGCGATGTTCAGCCCGTGGGAGCGTTCGTGCAGCGGCAGCTGGATGGCATGATCTTCCATGACCAGCGACAGCCCCTGACGCAGCATCAGCATCAGTTTGCTGAAGCAAACGGCGAGATCGTCATGGTCGTAGACCGGCAGTATGCTCTCTGCGGTACGCTGCGGCGTCCAGGTGGCGAGCTCCGTGGCGAACGGCAGCCAGCTGCGCCAGAGCGCTTCCGGGTGAAGCAGCGGCAGCGTTTTTAAATGTGAGACGTTCCCAAGGTGGCGGTTGATCAGCGAGAGAAGCGTGAACTCAACCATCTCAGACGTATTGAAACGCCCCGGCTGGCGCAGTCGACCGCCGATCTGCTGGCTACGCTGCACCAGCAAGCCGTGCAGGTCATTGATCATGCCGTACAGCTGCGGGCTGTTATTGGCGTTCAGCATTGGCGGGATGTAGCTGTTATCCAGCCGCACGTGGTTGTCGTTGCGCTTTTCGGTGACGTACGCCACGCCGATGGCGGTCCATTCTGCCGTCAGATCTTTCTCCAGCATCAGGGTCAGACGCAGGCGGCCAAACTGGACCGTCGCCTCCCCGACCGACATGGCGTTGTCGTCTTCCACCTCTTGTTCAAAGGTAATAAAACGCGCCAGAGAAGACGGCTCCTCGCTGAAAATCACCTCTTCACGGCCACCGCGACGAACCGGCAGCGCAAGCACCACCTTTTCGTTGGTGAGATTATCGGAGATTTTTAGCGGGGCCGGACCATTGCGGTCGCTGCGAACCTGGAAAAAGGTGCCGTCAGGCAGCAAACCGCTACAGTAGCTGAGGGCAATACAGCCCTGGCGTAGCATCGCTTCATCCAGCTCAAGGTCGAGAAAGCCCCAGAGATACGATCGCTGCAAGGCCCCCCACTCACGAACGTGGTTGAGGAGGTAACTTTCTGTCCGCTGGAAATGGTGGGGACGCAGGAACATGCCCTCGGTCCAGACGACCTTTTCTGCTTTCGTCATGATGATCTCTTTCCTGTTATGAAGGGCGTTACTGGCTGATGACCCGGATACCATTTACGTCAAGAAAGACGCTGGCCTGGAGTTCATCTGCGGACCATTTCCAGAACTGGTAAATCGCGTTTTCGCCGGGAACAGGCAAAGGAAGTGAGACGCGCCATTTTTTGCCGTCCAGCGCCTGGTATTCCGCCATCACGCCGATATAGCGCGCTTCCGGTGAGCTTTGTCCGCTCAGGGTTTTCGAAAGCTGGCCCGGCATCAGGAAGAACACATCGCTGTTCAGCAGATTCGCGCCAAGCGTGGCTGACGCGTTGTTCTGTAAGGAGTAGAAGTCACTGGACATGAAATCCGCATCGGATTTCAGCAGCAACACTCTGACCTTAAGCGGCGCAGAATCATTGATTTGAGGATGAGCCTGAAACTGAAGATTGTAGCGGGAGGGGTCGCTGTGTGAAGACGACGTACAACCACCGATCAGCGCGAAAATCAACGCAAAAAAAGGGAACCACATCCGATGAAAATTTTTATTATTCATAAAAATATGCTCGTGAAACCCGTTTAGTTCAGGATCCAGGTACCGTTCGCGCTGTCTTTGCAGGCTTTGCTGTTGCCATCGACATCAACACAGGTGGTTTTCTTGCGCGCTTTCGGGCGCAGTGCCTGTTTACGTACGGTCGCTTCGTACTGGTCAGCCTTGATTACGGCACGCATCGGCACATAACCAATCAGCTGTTCACTCCCTTCATCGGCCAGCGCCATCCAGAAATGTTCAACCTGCCCCAGCACGACGTAAGTTTTACCGGTCTCAAGCGTACGGATCACTTTTCCGCCGTAGTCAGGACGGCTCATCAGGGATGCCGGGTACATGGCACGGTACGGTTCATTCACCTGAGTGAACTCCGCCGGAGGGGTAACAGCGTGACGGTGCGTCAGCGTGACGCCATTCACCTGGCTGGTCACAATCGTATCATCGGTGATCGCTGGTTTCTGCGGCGCCTTACAGCCCGCCACCGCCATAACAAACAGAAGTGATAACAATACGCGCAGTTTCATATGCTTTTCCGTAGCGATATTTAGAGGATGAAGAGAGGGGATAAAATTTGACTTAGGTGCTATTGTTAAAATAGTCGGGATATTTTCAGCAGGTAACTATTTTAAGGCATAGCTACCGCACGAGCCCGACAGAAAAGGGCCCAGCATGCTCCTGACATATTTTGACAAACGGTAGACAAGTTTACATGAGCTTGTCATCAATTCAATATTTCCCGCCTGCTTAATGGCGTTTAATGATACGCCCAATGCATTATAGGATTAATCTCATAAAAAATGCGCACTTAGCTAAAATCGTCTTTTTCTTAGACGAATTAAGTCCGTAACTGTATGAAAATTAATGGCTAAACAGGCAAAAGAGAACCACTATCATTAACGTAACCCCTTATTATCGCCACTACCATAATTAGTAGAATTTCATTTTTTCTGTGCGCTGTGGGATATATCTGGGATATTTTCATTGTTGCATTCAAAAGATAACTTTTATTGTGCATGAGCGTCCCGCATTAACAAATGGCGGCGAAGAAAATGGCAGGGATTTAATTTCGCGATCCGAAATAACCTACCCGAAATTATCCTCAGGGTTTATTTTTTGCGCCTTAATAATTAAGCCTGACTACATCTTTTTGTTCTTTTATTGTTCAGCGCGCTCCCTTGCAGCCCATAAACTGGGGGTTTCAGCGGCGTTGACAGTGAACCACACGCAAGAAGTTTTACCGTTACTACATATTTCTTTTACTTCTTCCCAACATTTGCCGTTCCACACTTTCACCCGGCACGCCTCATTTATCTCTGCGACGGTGTTCGTCTGCCGCTTGACTTATTTTGTGATAAAGGTACTTTTCAGGACATGAAGAAGATCCTGATTATCGTACCTGACGGTGGCATGTTGTTTGAGGCCGCCGGTATCGCCGACATTCTGATGCAGGCCAACCGGTTGCACCCGGACGGCCTTGAGCAGCCCCGCTATCGCATCATTATCGCCACCACCCAGCCTCACCTGGTGATCCACGGCCAGTCCGGCTTAAACCTGCTGGCGGACTATCGCCTGCCGGAGCTGGATCCGCGCGAGCCGCTGGACACGATCATCATTACCGGTCGCGGCATGAATGAGCAGGAGAGTACCGCCGTGGTGGACTGGCTGCACCTGGCCGCGCCCCATGCGCGCCGCGTCGCCTCTGTCTGCGGCGGGGCCCTGCTGCTGGCACAGGCCGGGCTGCTCGACGGGCGCCGGGCAACGACCCACTGGCGGCTGCTGGAAACCCTGAAAACCCGCTATCCTGCGGTCAACGTTGAGGGCGGCCCGCTCTATGTTCAGGATGGACCCGTCTGGACGTCCGGCGGCGTCAGCTCCGGGTTTGACCTGACGCTGGCGCTGGTGGAGGATGATTACGGCTTCACCCTCGCCCGCAACGTGGCGCAGGATATGGTGATGTACCTGCGTCGGCCTGGCGGCCAGCTACAGTTCAGCCGCTATAATCTGGAGCAGTCCGGCGCGACCGGACCAGTCAGCGAACTGCAAAGCTGGATCCTGCAAAACCTCACCGCAGATTTGTGCGTCGAAAGGCTGGCCGAACGGGTCGCCATGAGCCCGCGCAATTTTACCCGCGTGTTTACGCGTGACGTGGGCGTGCCTCCGGCCCGTTATGTCACCGAAGCGCGCCTGGCCGCCGCTCGACAGCTTCTGGAGCAGACCCAGGATCCGCTTGAGGTCATTGCCGAAAAAAGCGGGTTTGGTATCAGCATCAACCTGCGCCGCGTTTTTGAAAAGCAGCTTCATCTCACGCCGGGCGAATATCGCCAGCGCTTCCACTGCCGCAGAATGGCGTAATCTGATCCTTTTTTGTCATTTACGCCATCCGACCTGACGCCTACAGTAACTCCAGACAACACAGATAAGGAGTGCATCATGGTTAAGGTCGGTATTAACGGTTTCGGCCGTATCGGACGTAATGTCCTGCGCGCGGCGCTGGGCAACCCGGATCTCCAGATTGTGGCCATTAACGATCTGACGGACAGTAAAACCCTCGCCCATCTGCTGAAATATGACTCTCTGCTCGGCACGCTGCCGGTGCCCGTTGAAGCGGCGGACGGCGCGCTACAGGTCGACGGGCAACGCATCACCGTATTCAGTGAACGCGACCCGGCAAACATTGCGTGGAAAGACGCAGGCGTTGAGGTGGTAATTGAAGCAACCGGCTTCTTCACCGAACGTGAAAAAGCGGCGGTGCATATCACGAGCGGCGGCGCAAAACGCGTCATTATTTCCGCCCCGGCTAAAAATGATGATCTGACGGTGGTGATGGGCGTCAACCACACGCTGTACGATCCGGCCCAGCATTTTGTGGTCAGCAACGGGAGTTGCACCACTAATGGTCTGGCGCCAGCGGCGCAGGTGCTGCACCAGCAGTTTGGCATTGAGCACGGGCTGATGAACACCACGCATGCCTACACCAACAGCCAGGCGCTGCATGACCAGCCGGAAAAAGATCTGCGCGGCGCGCGCGCGGCAGCATTATCCATTGTGCCTTACTCCAGCGGCGCGGCAAAAGCGCTCGGGAAAGTGATCCCAGAGCTTGACGGTAAACTCACCGGGTATTCCCTGCGCGTGCCGGTTCCGGTGGTGTCGATTGTCGATCTGACGGTGACGCTGAGCCGCAACGTGACCGCCGAAGAGGTGAATGAGGCGTTCCGTCAGGCTGCCGCCAGCGGGCCGCTGAAAGGCATCCTGGGCTACAGCGATGAACCGCTGGTCTCCCGTGATTATCAGGGCGACCCGCGCTCATCCATCATCGACGGGCTTTCAACGCTGGTGATTGGCGGGAATATGGTGAAGATCCTGTCGTGGTATGACAACGAGTGGGGCTTCTCGAACCGTCTGGTGGATCTGGCGGTGCTGATGGATAAGAAAGGGTTGTAGGGCTTAAGCCGGGTGGCGCTTGCGTCCGCCCGGCCAGTGCATCACTCCGCTTTAACCTTCACACCCATAAACACAATCACCATCGCCGTGACCAGCAGGAAACCACTTCCGGCAAAGACCCCGCTGGCACCGTTAAGATCAAATACCGCCCCGCCACCGGCCGCCCCCGCGCTGATAGCAAACTGGATGGATGCCACCAGCAATCCCCCTGCACTTTCCGCTTCATCCGGGACGGTAGTTGCAAGCCACGTTGACCAGCCCACCGGCACCAGGCCAAAGGCAAAGCCCCACATCGCCACCAGCAATCCGTCAACCATCGCCAGATGCCCAAATAGCACCATAGCGAGTGCCAGCATCCCCATCGCGAACGGGACAAGCGCCAGCGTCAGGCGCAGATTGCGCGCCAGCAGATGTCCGGCGACGGAAGTGCCAATAAAGTTGGCGATGCCGAAGCCCAGCAGGATCAGCGAGATGCTCTCCACGCTCACCTGCCCAACCGTTTCAAGGAACGGACGCAGATAGGTGAAGAAAGCAAAATGACCGCTGAAAATAAGGATCGTCGCCAGCATCCCGCCAATCATCCCCGGACGACGCAGCACGCGGAACAACGTACTCAGGCTACCGCTACTCTCCGGCTTCATGGATGGCAGGACCCAGAGCTGCCACAGCAGCGCCAGCATGCTCGGCAGAATGCAGAGAATAAACACGTTACGCCAGCCGATCAGACTCCCGAGATAGCTCCCCAGCGGGGCCGCAACCACCGTAGCAATCGATACGCTGGAGAAGATCACCGCCAGCGCTTTCGGGACCTTATCGGCAGGGACCAGACGCATCGCCGTGGCGGTCGACATCGCCCAAAATCCTCCGATAGCAATGCCCAGCAGCAGGCGCCCCATCAGCAAAACGTGCAAAGTGGGCGCAAAGGCAACCAGCAGGCTCGAAATGATTTGCAGCACTGAGAAAAACATCAGTACCCAGCGGCGGTCGATACTTTTCGTGGCAGAGGTGATGAGCAAGCCCGTGACCAGCGCCACCAGCGCCGTTGCGGTCACGGCTTGTCCGGCCATCCCCTCGGTGACGCCCAGACTCGCCGCCATCGGGGTAAGCAGACTGGCGGGGAGAAACTCCGCCGTAATCAAACCGAAAACTCCCAACCCCAGTGAATAAACAGCCCGCCAGGCGGGCTTTGCAGGCGCGACAGCCTCTCTCGCCGTGACACAGGTATTCATTTGTTGGACTCCTGTTATATAAATGTGACTAATGTCGCAAAAGCATAGTGGGTTCACCCTGGACGATCTATGACATATAATCTCCACTTATTGATTATTCGTCCGGAGTTGCGCCATGTCCGTTCAGTCCCCTGATTTGATCAGCGAATTATTGCGCGGTATGCGCCTGTCGGGCGTGAAATACCGCCGGATTGAAGCCAGCGCGCCGTTTGGCGTGGCCTTTCATCAGGCGCCGGGCAAGGCGCAGTTCCACTTTGTCAGCCACGGCACTGCCCTGCTGCGAATGGAGAGCGGCGCGACGTTTGAACTGAACGGTGGCGATGCGCTGTTTATCCCAAACGGTAATGCCCATGTTCTGCTCTCAGATGAACACGCGGATATCACCCCGGTCAGCGCTTTCCCGAGCGAACCCCTTTGCCATTCGGTATGCGCCATTACCTGCGAACCCTGCCCGGAAAAAGAGAACACCATCATCTTCAGCGGATGTATGGATTTTGAACTGGGGGGCATGCAGCCCCTGATAAAGGCCATGCCGGAAGTGATGATGGTAAGCCGACTGATGTCAACCTGGCCGGAGATCCATCCGCTGCTGGCGGCGATGGAACGGGAGTCAATGACGCGCCAGGTCGGGTTCGCCGGGATCCTTGCTCGCCTTGCCGATGTGGTTGCCGCATTGATTGTACGCGGCTGGGTGGAAGCGGGATGCGGTAAAGCCACGGGCTGGGTACAGGTTCTGCGCGACCCGCGACTCAGCCGGGCAATTTACGCCATGCACCAGCAACCGGGTCTGAACTGGAGCGTGGCGGATCTGGCAAAAGAAGCCGGTACATCACGCTCCGTCTTCGCCGAACGTTTTCTGTCCGCCACAGGCACCACGCCGGCCAGGTACCTGACTGAGCTGAGGATGCGCCTGGCCATACAGTATATTCGCCATGAAAATCAGGCAATTGAAACGGTAGCGTTACGTCTGGGATATGGATCGCTGGCGGCGTTTAGTCGGGCGTTTAAGCGTATTGTCGGGCATGCGCCGGGCGCGCTGAAGGAGGCCAGCCAGCCCCCGGAAGCAATCTGACCTTCCAGCGACAGCAAAAGAGAGAGTTAAAGCGCACCCGAATTATCTGGTTATGCGAAAAATGGGATATACAACACGCGAAGTTAACGATATTCGTCTAAGGTTTTCAGGTAATTGACAACAGCGGTCACGCTGCTCAGTGAAGACAGGAGACGAACCGATGATAAGACCTCGCGCACGACGCCCCGCTTTTTTACCCCTTGCGTTGGCAGGCGCACTACTCGGTGTTACCGCATTTGGTTATGCTGAAGACCAGCCAACGAGCCAGCAAAGCTCACCTGATATTCTTCTTGGCCCCCTCTTTAACGAAGTACAGAGCGCCAGACTGTTCCCGGATCAGAAAACCTTTGCGGATGCCGTTCCCAAAAGCGACCCGCTAACCATCCTGGCGGATTACCGGATGCAGCATACCCAGTCCGGTTTTGACCTGCGCCACTTCGTGGAGATGAACTTTATCCTGCCGAAGGAGGGTGAGAAATACGTTCCCCCTGAAGGCCAGAGCCTGCGCGAACACATAGACGATCTGTGGCCTGTACTGACCCGCACCACCGACAAAGCGAATAAATGGGATTCCCTCCTGCCCCTGCCAAAACCCTATGTCGTGCCGGGAGGACGCTTCCGCGAAGTCTA